>Ga0209319_1000062_pt1 | contig 207002 bp, 165 predicted proteins | sample RifGroE2_FD_184000 | JGI IMG/M metagenome (GOLD analysis project Ga0209319, IMG submission 184000) | Groundwater microbial communities from Rifle, Colorado - Groundwater E2 (SPAdes) (version 2) | ecosystem: Environmental > Aquatic > Deep subsurface > Groundwater | place: Rifle, Colorado... | reverse complement strand
TGAAATATTGGGAGAATCTATGAGAAGAAAACAGAAAAAATATTAATACTTTTATGTCAAGTTTACAGCTCTTTCTTGATGGCTCATTTGTGAGTGATACAGTGGCCTATTTGATGTGATATATTCAGGTACCGCAGATATGCATTTATTTTCACAGTATAGATACATTTACCAGAGTGGTTTTGTATTGGCAAACAGCGTATCAGTTCAGGCAAGGACAAGTGAAACGGGCCTGGGAAAGCAATATTGAAACCTACCTCCAGCCGTTTGATTGTTTAACCAGACAAATCCACATTGAAATCCGCAACGATAACGATAGCCGTTTTGCAGCAAAAATAGTTCAGCAGTTCTTTATTGCAAACAAGCTCAATCAGGTATTTACACATCCATTCACCCCACAAGAAAACGGACACATCGAAAGATTTCATGCCATTCTTTCTCAAATGCTGAACCGTCATTCATTCTGGTCATTACAGCAGTTGGATGATTGTTTATCGCCATTTTACGAGAAATACAATTATAAAAGATTGCACTCCGCTACAGCTTTCTTACCACCCATTGTTTTTTGGAAATGCTGGCAGGACGGGGTGATTGATATAAAAATAAATGAAAAACACAGTACAACAAAGTTAAAACTAAAGATACCATATCCGCAATTATCGGGCATTATGAGCCTGAGGGAAGTTCCTTGCTATCACAAAATTATGCTAAAAAATTACCTTTGTTAACCGTTTATAAAATAGTCCGATTTATAGGGGGCCAAGCCATTCCACCCTGTTGTTAATATTGCTAGAAGAGTAAAAGTTAATATTGAAATCCTGATTTTCATGATTATTATTGTCTGATGTTTGTCGTTGTGATAAAAAATATTGCTTAATAACTTTAATTACATAGTAATATATAATAATCTCTCATTGAGAGAAGTGGCATACTTAGGCTGTAGACCTTGAATAGATTCTATATACTGGCAGGTATGGAAATGCTATTAATGTCTCATCATTTGTTGCTGTAACATACTGTTTTGCATCATCATATTTTCCAACATCTTGTTTTGCATCATCATATTTTGCATCATCATATTTTGCATCATACTGTTTTGCATCATCATGAAATTATTAGAAAAATTCGTATATCTTGAAAAACTTATAATCGAAAATTCAATTGGGATTACTAGTTCTTGTGCTACTTTTTCTTTATTATACTGAGCCGGCTTCCAATGTTTATATGTCTTAAAAAAGGAAATAAAATTCAGGAAGGCACTATCACAAGCAGAATCTACAGATTTCACTATTTCAAAATTTGAAGTTAAACCCGTTGGTTCAATTATAAATTTTACTAACACATAACCATGGTTAAAATCTTTAACTGATTTAATTGGGTAATCTACCTCATTATTTAGTTTTAATTGTAAAGCTCTAAAAGCTTTTAGCTTTGCATTTTTTTCACAAAGCTGAAATATTCGTCTTCCATTTGAATCAAAGTAATAGGCATTTTTTAAAGCGTGATTTACATATTCATACGTAATTTCTCTGTTATTTATTGAGTCGTAGATTGATTCCTTTCCATTTCCTGCTTCATTTAATATTACATTACTATTTGCGTCATATATTTGATCGTAAATATTCCCTTTCTTAGATATAGTATATTCTCTGTGAATACTCCCGTTTGTATAGTAGTCAATTGAACTAATAGGTTTATTATCCTTGTAATTTATTTCTTTTCTTACCTTTCCATTAGGATAGAAGAAAACAATATTTTTTGTCCTTTTGTGAGGATATAGGGAGGTAAAATCTCCTTCATAGATTTTAACATCGTTACTCAAATAATAGATAATATGGAATACAGAATCTTTTAAAGACTCTACTTTTGCATAATTCGAACAGTCTTTGTAATTATCAACTTCGTCCCAGGAAGAGTTAAAATAAACTTTACGCTGTTGTTCATAATGATTCTTATACTTTAATAATTTAACAAGAGCTGGAATATCGCTGGTTTCATATTTCTCTGTTTGGAAACCACTTCTTAATGATTCAAAACTACCAAAAATTTCTGTACCAACGTCTTTAAACTTTTTAGTTCCTTTGGGAAAACTAATATAGTTTGTTGAACTATCTGCTTTAACTATATACGTATCAATACTATTTTGTAAACCTGCCCGTGTGTGTTTGTAAAATGTTAAGGTTCCAACTTTCTCTATTACTTCAGCATATTCTCTGTCATCAGAGTGAAATGCACCAAGATTTCTTTGAACATTAAAATTTTCAATTACTGCAAATGAATCAATGCCTATAACATATCCATCACATTGATCGGGTTTAATTGTTTTTGCTTTATCATTCTCATTAGATTTAAACTTAAAATATGTATTATTTTGAGAACATTTGAGCCATCCTTTAACCTTCTCACCTTCTCTGGTATAATAATAACCGGGTGAATAATCAACTCCGATTTTATAGTTAACATTTAAGGATTTTTCCGGTTCATAGCTAAAATCATAATAACCATCTATAGGTTGCTTATTAAAATCAAAATAATAACCAATGTTATAATTATCAACAGAGTTTTGCCCTTGTGAATTATGGAAAAGTATAGAAGTTAAAACAATGAGAATAGTTTTGTTCATATTCATCTGTATCTTAATTATTTGTAATCTCATTTTAATTTATTAATAATTTTGGTTTTTGCTTATGAAACGTTTCCCACTACCAACAATGAAATATGATGAAGTCCTGAAATGATGCGTTCTCAACTGATACCATATTGTTAATTATTCTTTTAAAGATATTGTAGTTGCGACCATACAGCAATTGGCCATACGGATAATGGTCTTTGCAGGTGGCAATGGCAACGGTTTTGTTGATGCTGTGCTTTACCTGATCGCGGAGGCTGCCCGGATGACTATCCATATTTTTTATAGTAACAGATTCTTTGCTAACGGGAGCCAAATCTTTTAACCAACTGCCTGCCAAAAACAGTAGTGTAACAATCATTGTCTTGGGTTCATCGGACCAACGGGGCATTAAGGATTAATTTTGAAACAAAGGTAAAATAATCGGTGATAAAAACTGCACAACGCTTCGGATGACATGCTGTTTCGGGCAATTACTCCATGCAGATCAGCCAAATTGGTACTGGTAGACCTCTGTGTTCCTGTGCTTGTCTTCGCACAGATTATTGCCCTGGTCTTTAATTTCTCTGCTGTCAATGCTCAGTGAACTTGAGCATGAGGGTGCTTTTACCTTGATGATCCATATGCTTTTACGGCAAAATTACGCTATCGAAAAATTGTCTTCAAGATGGGTTAGCTGTACGGTTAGGTTATAGAATGATACGAAGCGAATATTTAACTGCATTGATTAGTTACATTGTCTTTTTTGTTTGAATATTTTTCTCAAAATGAAAACAGGGAAATAAATATGCATTTATCCCCCTGTTTAAGTGTTTTCTGTTTAAATGTTTCGTTACTTACCGCGTTCTCTGGCTGTTTGCTTCAAGTTGGCTGGCAATTCACCAAACCTGATGGACTGACCATCCCACCAGATTCCAAGAGCCTTGCCTTCCAGATTCCCATCAGAGTATAGCACCTTTTGTACATTGCTTTCAAAATCAGGAGCAGTGACCATCTGTGTTGCCATATCAGGAATATTGTCAATTCGCTTAGCAATTGCAATCCACGACAGGGTGGTATTGCTTTTTCCACGCATCTGCTCTTTGATCACGCACCCTTTCGAATCAGAAGAAGCAATATATACACCATTGCATTCGCCATTTGGCGTAACAGTAATTATAGGTGTTTCAGCAATAATGGATTTGAAGTCTTCACTAAACTTAATTGTAGCTACACCATCCTTTAATTCAACAGTACCTCTGGCATACACTGTAGCTTCTGTACTCGAAACAGTATACACCGGCACAACCTTGTTGGCTGTCTTCACCAATTCAACACTTTTACCCAGTGTATATACATTTCCCACATTGTATTGTGCAAAAAGCTCACCTGAATTCAGTTGTCCTATCAAAGCGCCCTGCGAGGTACTACCTATCATATTACCGAAAAAACCACCACCTATTCCGGCGGCAGCAACACCTGTAGCTGCTTTTCCAGAACCTGTAGCGTATGCATTTGTTCCATATACGCCATAGTTCACATAAGCACTATTTCTATACCCCAATGAACCCCAATAAGAACCATTAATTTCGGCTCCAATTACACCACCGCATCTATTATAGTCATTGTAGTTCCATCCTCCAACACCAAAAGAGTATAAGTCACCCCAGAAACTATGACCGGCAGATCCTGTATTTGAGGTGGTTTGTGCATAGCCTGTTCCATCATTTTGGCTATTTCTGTTACGGTATCCCATAAGTGTATGCTGTCCGTCACCATTGGCTGTAATCTGCTGACGATATACATACAATTGATTTGCAGATTGAACATTAAAATTAATGCCAAGTCCAGTACCATTATCCTGAATCAATGAGTTGCCAACCACAGAACCGGCTGTTGTCCACTTGGTCAGATAATTATTATTTCCTGTTCCGGTAATTCCTCCGGAAGAAGCAGTCGCTGTAAGATTCCCTAAGTTATCAGTTTGCACAAAACGGGTGCCCAAACCTCCCAATGCTGTAATCCTTGCATCGGTTGCAACAGATGTGCCAGCTACAGTTAAAGTATTAGTGGTTTTTGCCCATGTCAGATTTGAATTACCCGCGCTTGCACCTCCGTCGTTATAAATAATTTGTGTGTCAGCTCCGCCTACAGGGCCAGCCGGTCCCTGGAGACCATTAGGACCTGTTGCTCCTGTTGCTCCAGTCGGGCCTGTTGCTCCAGTTGGTCCTATTGGTCCAGTTGCTCCCGTAGCGCCTGTTGCACCGGTTGCTCCTGTTGGGCCTATTGGGCCTGTTGGACCTGTCAGATCAGAAGTGGTAAAGGAGGTTCCGTCGGAATAATTTAAAGTAAAGGTACCATCGTTATTATCTACCGTTGAAGTAATCCCGTTTCCGGTTGCGCCGTTTGGCCCCTGAGGACCTACTGCGCCTGTTGCACCGGTTGCTCCTGTTGGGCCTATTGGACCTGTTGGACCTGTCAGATCCGAAGTGGTAAAGGAGGATCCGTCGGAATAATTGAAAGTAAAAGTGCCGTTGCCATTATCTACCGTTGAGGTAATCCCGTTTCCCGTTGCTCCGATTGGGCCTACTGCACCTGTTGCTCCGGTTGAGCCTGTTGGGCCTATTGGACCTGTTGGACCTGTCAGATCCGAAGTGGTAAAGGAGGATCCGTCGGAATAATTGAAAGTAAAGGTGCCGTTGCCATTATCTACCGTTGAGGTAATCCCGTTTCCGGTTGCGCCTGTTGGCCCCGTCAGATCAGATGTTGTAAAAGAGGATCCGTCGGTATAGTTGAAGGTAAAGGTACCGTTGCCATTATCTACGGTTGAAGTAATCCCGTTTCCCGTTGCTCCGGTTGGGCCTACTGCACCTGTTGCTCCGGTTGAGCCTGTTGGTCCCGTCAGATCAGACGTTGTAAATGATGACCCGTCGGAATAGTTGAAGGTAAAGGTGCCGTTGCCATTATCTACCGTTGAGGTAATTCCGTTTCCGGTTGCTCCTGTCGGGCCTGTCAGATCAGACGTTGTAAATGATGACCCGTCGGAATAGTTGAAGGTAAAGGTGCCGTTGCCATTATCTACCGTAGAGGTAATCCCGTTTCCGGTTGCTCCTGTCGGCCCCTGATCGCCTTGTGCTCCCTGATCACCTTGTGGTCCTTGGTCGCCTTGTGGCCCCTGATCACCTTGTGGCCCTTGGGGACCCTGAGGACCAGGAGTGCTATTTAATGAGAATAGGGAATAGGGCACACTTAATAATTCACTGGTTCCAGTGATACTATAATTAATGCCGCCGGTTGGATCCGTTTCCGTCTTTATAAAAAACGGACCATTTGCCCAGTCAATCGTTTCAAAATTTCCTGAAATAACATTTCCGCCACCTATTGTTATAGATATCAATCCATTAGGATTAGACACGGGAGTTTGCGTTTCAATATAAACGGGGGTTCCTGTTTCAGATCCCTGCAAAACACTCAATTGCATTCCTACCTGAGTGTTTGTAATCAAAATCTGATTGTTATCTCTGATTACCGCCTGATAGCTCATCTTTTGAGGTGCCTGAGCAAACAAATTTGCAGCTAATAGTATTGCTGAAAATATAGTGTATAACTTCTTCATAATGTTAATTTTTAATTATTTTGAATGTTTTAACTTCTTTGCTGTTTTTCATTACCTGAAGGAAATAAGTTGCCGGTTGAAGATGGGTCATATCTACTCTTGTTATATCACCTTCGAGGTCTTTTCTCACGATTTTCTTCCCATTCGTTTCATAAAGAAGATAGCTTAATGATTCAACATCAATTCTTTCATCAGCATCCACAGTTAAATACAGAAAATCCTCAGTCGGGTTGGGATAAACAGAAACGCTAAGTCTTATTCCTTTTGCTTCTTCAATGCCTATTACGACAGAAATTTCATAGGGTTGTTGTACACCCTGTGCCATAGAACCATTTCCGCCTGTGTTGGAAGTGTATACCAACTGTCCAATGGAGAAACTCATTGAGCCTCCACTACCTGATGCGGTACCGCCTGAGGGAAGTACTGCATTTTGGGCTTGTAATCCTGTTAGTCCAAGGCCTAACGCCAACAAGGCACCTAATTTCAATTTTTTGTGTCTCATCTTTGCATTTTTGTTAATTACTAATCATTTATATGTTTGAACTAAAAATGTTCATGTTAAAAACATATCCAGCCATAAAATTATTTGCATTGTTATGCGCATCATTTTTTTAGTCCGCAGATTCATTGTATTTTAAAAATTTATTAATGCGCCAGATTTGTTAATGCGCCAGGTTCCGGATAGTACGAAGTCCATCCGTCTTGTTTCCTAAAATCAAAGCCTGCCGGCAGTTTTGTGCCTGAGACTTTTTCAAGACTGCACCTGTTGTGTGTCATATCGTCCTTGAGACAATAAAGTAAAATGCCAGACAAACAAAGTGAAATATTATATTGTTCAATTTGTTTGTCTGCATAGTTTGTCGGTGTGTTCATCAGATTAATGGGTCGTTTTTTGAATTTTTTCTACCTTTTAATGGTTGATTAATCCCGAAGGGATTACATGTTAATAGGAAATCACGTTTCAATCAATGTGCACCCCTGATGGGGTCGCATGATTATCGCTATTTGTTTTCTATAAACATTTGACCTCTTTGAGGTGCGTTTAGCTGGTATTTTATCCTTTTTATTCTAATTGAACAAATATTCCGTTTTTGTATTCAATTTTAAATTTGTCCAAAAATCAGTGTCCTCTTTGAATGGTTTTTTTCAATGATGTTCCTTTAGATTTCTGATTTATGCTATCGCGTTGTCTAATATTGAACCGCCCCCAAAGTCGAAACTAATCGACAAAGACAACCCTTTCAGACTGCCCAAAAGTGCCAACTGAAATAAATCGACACATTAAGATTCATAATAACCTGAGGTTCTGTCCAACACAATCTTGAATTGAAACCGGAAATTATTGGTAGCTTGCTATCGGGAAGGGCAGATTTCGAAGTGCCATTTGGCTTGGCGGTACGATTAAGTGCTATTTTTTAGCGCCAGTTATTTTTTTAATTTCATTAATTTCTCAATCTGTTTTTCAATTGCTTCATTATTAGGATTTAACTTAATGGCCATCTCATAATTAGTCAAAGCTAAATCATTTTGATTATTACTCATATAAGCTTCGGCAAGATCTTCATAAACATTCCAGGAATCAGGTGATAATTTTGCTTTAATCATATATACTCCAATTGCTGCTTTGTAGTTGCCTTTTCCCATCCAACTGCGGCCTATTTCACTAACTTTGTCCGAAAATGTACGGATTAACCTTATATCACTTGTAAAAAGAGTATTGGTCACAAGTTCGTAACGCAGCGAATCATTTATAACATCTTCATTCATTAGCAAATCCAACTCATTGCTAACTGCATTATAATTATTCAGAAAATCTTGCCCTTTCTTATTTCCGGGGAATAGTGCAGGAATAATTAAACTGTGATTTTCCTTGGTTAATTCCTCTTTTAAGTTAAATTTTACAACATGCGCGTAGTCCCTGAAGAAATACAAATAAATTAGTCCTTCTTTTAAATCATAAACGGTGGTATACATTGTACCTGCTCCCCAATCCCTTTCCTGATGCATGGTATCCATGACTGAAGAACAAAAAGCAACTGAAATATCCTGTGCGTTTTCAATGTATTTTCGCCCCTTTTGATAATAAGAAAGGGGAACATCGCATTCATTTTTAATTTGTGAAGGATAAAAATTTGAAACTATATATTTTTCTTTATTTCCAACAATTAAAGAATCTCCTTCTGCCACCAGATATTTACCTGATTTGTCAACAAAAAAGAACATTGATGTTTCCAGTCCCGATAAATTATATTGGCTCAGATAGTTCTTCACTTCTCCAACCGTTGCACATCTTTGCATTATTTCTTTCAAAAAGTTCATGGTAAGAGGTTTTTTACCTGTGGTATCCGCTATTGCTTTATAATCTTCTGCAAAACCATCAAACACAAGACCTGCCTCATTCATTCCTCCCTGTGGCCAGAAATTATTAAATCCAACATAAAACGCTCCGTATTCATTCTTTTTGCCTTTTTCAAACCAAATCCTACTATTCGGATTCCAATAGTCTTCATTATTACCCACCATTGTTTTTCCATTCATGGTTATAGTAAACATACTACAAGCATAAGAATCCTGAATGTGGAAAAATCCACAAATTACAATTGTAATAATCGTTTTGATCAACTTACTTTTTATCATGGTGTAAAACGTGGCATCACTTATACTGTGCTTCCGGCAAAGGTCTGATACTTTTATGCCTTGCTCTTGCTCTTTTGAAATACCTAGAATCTGTGATTCGGAAAACCTGATTTTTCTCATTTTTCTCCTTTTTTCGGGTTAAAAGTAATTAAAATTCTAGTTTTAACCTGTTGCAAAATTGCTGCCTGGTGCCTTGGCAATATGGCCAGAAAGGGAATGCAAAAAACGTCACTATCAAGATACAATAAAAATGATGAAGAGGCTGAACTTCGCATATCACAAATACCATATTTGGCTATATATCAGGTTACGCTATTGTATTATTTTCATTTAAAATAGTATACCACTATCTTCGAAATATGTCACTCTGCATCCTTTCATAAATTCAATTCGGTCAAAACCCTTTGTGCCATCTTTATTTGTCAACTCGATATAACATATCGTAGGTTTCATAATCCCAAAATTATACAAGTAAAATTTAAATATTTTCTGTTTAGGTGATTTACTCAATGATTTTAACTCTTCGAAATTAGATATTTTCAAACTATCAGTCCGAGAAATATTATAAAAGAATTTTTGAGAATCAGAAAGCGAATCAAGTTGTTGTTTGGTTTTAGTCACTGCGACACTATTTCCGACAATTATATTTGGATAGAATATTCCATTCTCTAGTAAAATTTTTAATTCTTCACTATGAGTAAGTATGATTAATGTTTTTTCATCGAATTTAAAAGAATTACTATCCAACTTAGTTATTTGTCCAGTAAATTTAGGGTAATCCTGAATCTTAGTATGTTTATTAAAGATATCTTTCGCCCATTTTTCTTCTTTTTGGCCTTGAGTCTGTGCAAGTAAATGATTCTCAAATATTATTATGGTTAATGTTATTTGAAGTATACAAATCCATACTTTATTAAAATTATTATTTACAAATCCTTTCATATTGTAGATTTTTTTAACCTTTGCGGTAACGTACTAAACTATATACAATTGGGGATTGCGGGCTGCTTTTTTGTTGAAACCCTATGCTCCCGATAGCCATTGGGATTGCGGGATTTGTTACCTGTACCGAAACCCCAATTGACATATTGTTTTTGTTATGCGTTCATAGTTTTGTTGTCTATTTTGTTTTTAATCTGTTAGTTTTAATTCAACAACAGTCTTTTTTATGGTGGTTTATTTCAATAATCAATACTTTGTTATAAAAATTATAAAGTATCATAGCGTGTAACCTTTTTTGTATACTCTTTTCGCCTACATATGTTTATATTTCAGTTGTATTGCTTCTTTTATACCATTGCAGTTACTGAAGGCATCGCAGATCGATTCCCGCCTCTGCCAATGAATGATGGGGAAATGAACAGCACTATTTCAGGTCAAGCCTGTAATCATTAACAAGCTCAACCCCTTCGGATTGATTATACTTGCTGCCTGTATTACCGCTACAGTGCCCAATATATTTTAACCCGGTGTCTGCTTTGTGGTGGTTCATTTTACAACCTCTTTAAATCAAACTTAGGTAAACTGCTTATGCAAAGATAATCTTTTGACATTCCGCATCATCTCTGAGAAAACATATTTCTGTTATGGAGAAGGGTAAATTGGTTCATTGTAAGCCTGTGACGCACGGCCGTGCGTCTCTACAATCGCCACAGCGCGCCCGCGATGCATATCGTGATCCTGAATTAATTACATCATTTTTGTCAATGCCAATCCCGATAGCCATCGACCAACGCCACACCAATAGGTTGGGTAGAGACGCACAGTTGTGCGTCTCTACTGTCCGATGAAACCAGAAAAATGCAATTTTTATGATCTTTCGTTCGAACTTCGTTCAATGAAACCATGAAAAACGCAATTTTTATGATTTTTCGTTCGAATTTCGTTCAATGAAACCAGAAAAAAATGCTGTTTTTATCCGTTTTCGTTCGAACTTCGTTCAATGAACAGTGAAAATTGCAATTTTTAAGGATTTTCGTTCAATATTCGTTCAATGAAGATTAAGTAACAAATGACACATTCAAAACAAGCTGATAATCAAGTTAAAGAGAGACCAAAGTTAGGCCAAAGATAGATCAAAGAGGGAACAGAGTCATTTTTTACATATATTTTTATCGGGTTTTCAGTATGTTATGAGTAGTTTTAATGTAAATTTTATAAAGTGTATTCAGGATAAAAATGCCGTTGACGATGCCATTGACATTAATTTGAATGGATCATCGATGAGGGTGATTTCCGGATTTCTTCGCGATAACGTTCGGAAATAAAAAAAGAGAGCAACCTGAAAAAGTTGCTCTCTTTATGCATTGCCGTATGGTTATTTTAAACCTCTGTTTTTGAGTAAGGCATCGATTGTTGGTTCATGGCCGCGGAATTTTTTATACATATCCATGGCTTCATAAATGCCGCCTTTTTCGAGTATCTCGGTTCTGAAGGCTTTGGCTTTTTCGGGATTGAAAATGTCGCCGGTTTCTTTGAATGCCTCGAAAGCATCGGCATCCAGTACTTCGGCCCATAGGTAGCCGTAATAGCCGGCAGAGTATCCTCCGTCGAAGATGTGAGAAAAATAGGTGCTTCTGTAACGTGGGATGATTTCGGCGATCAGTCCGATCTTGTCCATTGAGGCTTTTTCGAAGGATGCGGTCTCTACAGTCGTGTTGGCATCAATGGTATGGTAGTCCATATCGAGGATGGCGGCAGCAATGAATTCTACCGTAGTGAATCCCTGGTTGAAGGTGCCACTCTTTTCCATTTTAGTGATCAAAGCCTGAGGAATGACTTCGCCGGTTTTGTAATGATGGGCAAAAAACTGCAACACTTCAGGTTCGGCAGCCCAATGCTCCATGATTTGAGAAGGTAGTTCAACAAAATCACGGGGTACACCACCGGTAGTTTCATAGGTGCATTGGTTGAGCAGGCCGTGCAGCCCATGACCAAATTCATGGAAGAGGGTGCTTACTTCATCGAAGTTGAGCAGGGCAGGGGTGTCACCTGTGGGCTTGGAGAAATTGCACACGATCGAGGTGATGGGAATGATTCGTTCGCCGTTAACTTTTTTGGCTTCACGGAAACTGGTACACCAGGCTCCACCGCGTTTACTGGCCCTGGGGTGATAATCCATGTATAAGATTCCCATCAGGGTGCCATCACCATCCTTTACCTCGTATGCGTGGACATCTTCCTGATATTTAGGTAGATCAGTCCGTTCGGTGAAGGTAAGGCCATAGAGTTTTTTAGCTGTATAAAACACACCTTCGATCACTTTATCAAGCGGGAAATAGGGGCGCAGCATCTCTTCGTCAAGATCAAAGCGCTGTTTCCTGATTTTTTCGGCATAATACCACCAATCCCATGAAGCGAGTTTAAAATTACCGCCTTCGGCATCTATCATTTTCTGCATATCGGCTGCTTCAACTTTTGCTTTGGCAAGTGCCGGTGTCCAGAGTTGGTTCAAAAGGTTGTAGACAGCCGCTGGTTTTTTGGCCATATTGACATCGAGGATGAAATCGGCATGTGTCGGGAAACCGAGTAATGAAGCCCGCTCAGCACGCAGGGTCACCATTTTGGCAACTACCTCTTTATTGTCGTTTTCATTGTTATTGTTGGCCCTGTTCATCCATCCCTTATACAACTTTTCGCGCAAGGGGCGGTTTTCGGAATAGGTAAGGAATGGAATCCAACTGGATTTATCCATCGTGAACAACCATTTTCCCTCCATCTGCTGTGCCTTGGCATCGGAAGCAGCTGCGACAATGATTGATTCGGGAAGTCCCTTTAAATCGGCTTCATTTTCGATAACAAGCTTGAAGGCATTGTTCTCAGCCAATTGATTCTTTCCGAATGCCAGTCCTAATGTTGAGAGATCTTCGTTAACCTTTCTGAAACGTTCCTGTTTGTCGGCGGCAACATTGGCGCCACCACGCACGAATCGTTTATAGGTTTTGTCGAGCAGACGCATCTGCTCATCGTTCAGTCCCAAACCGTCGCGTTGATCATATAAGGTCTTTACTTTGGCGAACAATTTCTGATTAAGGTTGATATCGTCGGAGTGTTTCGATAGTTTTGGGGAAACAACTTCGGCAATACTCTGCAGCGAATCGTTGGTATTTGCCTCGGTGAGGTTGAAGAAGACAGAACCTACACGGGTGAGAAGGTCACCACTGTTTTCAAGCGCTTCAATGGTATTGGCAAATGTTGGCGCTTCCTTGTTGTCAACAATTGCTTTAACAGCATCGGCTTGCTGTTTCATCCCCTCTTCAAAGGCCGGGAGGTAATGTTTGTTCTCGATTTTTTCGAAAGGGGGAATACCGAATGGGGTGTTGTATTCCGAAAAGAAGGGATTGTCGTTGCTCGACGTGTTCTGTTTACACGAGGTTAGTGCAAGACCGGCGAAGAGTACAATCATAAGTTTGTTTTTCATCATGAACAAGTCTGGTATTGTGATTAATAAAGAATTTTTGGTGTTATCGGGTAATGGCAAATGCCCTGACAGGTGCTCCATCAGCATCGGTAAAGTGAAGAGGGGCAGCGATGAAGTCAAAGGTTTTTCCTGTCAGCGTTGCAATCCCGGTCAGGTTTTCGATGAGCAACAGTCCATGCCCGAGTAAAACGCGATGAATGGGGTAATCGGTTGAACTCATCTGGTCGAAAGAAATGCAATCGGCTCCGATACCCGAAAGATTGAACTGCAGGAGCCATGCAGCCGCGGGTTCGGTCAGCACGGGGAATGAATGGAAATAAGCATCATGTCCCCATTTTTCATCCCACCGGCATGAGAATAGGACGAACCTTACCTGACTGATCTGTTCCTGATAAGGTATAAGGTCTTCGAGTGCTATGGCATTGAGATGAGAAACGTCGAGGCATAGTGCTTGTCCTATGAATCTTTCGGCAGGTAACTGGTCAACAGAACTCCCTTTTCCCAGCATATGTGCCGGTGCATCCATGTGGGTTCCGGTATGCGACATCATGGTAAGCCTGGTTTCGGCGAATCCGTCTCGTTCAACGATAAATGATTTAATGAGCACCGGTTTCGGAGTTCCCGGAAAAACTGGCATATCGTTTTCAATCCGGTGGGTCAGATCGATTACAGGCATTTTATAAGTAATTCTTCGATTTCCGCATGACCAGCCAAACGCCGCCAATTACAAAGGGGATACTTAACAGTTGACCCATATTAAGTGCCATCGTCTGCTCAAACATTACCTGGGGTTCTTTTAAAAATTCGATGAAGAACCTTGACCCAAAAATGCATATCAGGAACCATCCGAAGATACGCCCCATCGGTTGTGCAGCAGTCTGGCGATATTTCCATAGCAGAAAGAAGAAAGTGGCTACATAACACAGCGCTTCATAAATCTGGGTAGGATGGCGGGGGATGTTGTCGTCGTTCGCGAAAATAAAGGCCCAGGGCAGGCTTGTTGCATGGCCGTATATTTCTGAGTTCATCAGGTTTCCCATGCGAATGAAGGCGCCGGCCAGTGCAGTTACAATTACGATCCTGTCGAGGGTCCAAAGCCATGGCTTTTTGTATTCTCTTCCAAATAACCACAATGCAATCATAATTCCAATGGCTGCTCCATGGCTTGCCAGCCCTCCTTCCCAGATTTTCAGGATATCGAGCGGATGGGCAAAATAGGTCGCAGGTTCATAGAACAAGACGTGACCCAAACGAGCTCCGATAACTGTACTGACCACCATGTAGGTAGTTAAGGAGTCTAATATTTTGATTTCAATTTTCTCACGTTTGAATATCCAAGCCATGATATAGTAACCAACCACGAAGCCGAGTGCGAAAAGGAGGCCGTACCATCTGATGTGAAGAATCCAGAAGGAAAAGATCTCCGGATTAACATTCCATGTTATAAAAGCGAGGGTCATAAGGTCTTATTTGAGGCAAAGGTAGCAAATTTTATCTCGCTGCCTTATACAGTAACGTGCTAATCCTTTGTTGAAGTATGTGGCTATTTAACGGAATCGGGAAACCACTGTAACGGGGTAGTTTTTGCAGTAATTCAGGTAAATCAAATTGCCCTTGCGCGGCTGTAGGGCAATAACCGCGGTCTTCACATAATTCGGCCAGATATTCCTGCTCAATCTGTCCGGGTGTAGGGATCAGAATTGCTTTTTTTTGCAGAAATGCAAGATCCATCAGACTGGTATACCCTGAACGGCAAACGATAGTTTCGGAGTGCGACATCACCTGGTAAAGTTCTTTAGTCGTCATGTAATTGACTATCTTAATACCAGCGTAGTTCAGTTTTTGGTATTCGGATGGCAGGCCGCGAACAAGAATCACCTTCTTCCCCGGTAAATTTAATTGTGGAAGCAGCAAGCTTTCGAGGACAGTACGTTGAGGTTCAGGCCCTGATAAAACCACTGCCAGATCATATTTTCCGGTTGATTCGGTTGACTGGACGAAATTGTCAAATTGCGACAGCCATCCTATGAAATGTGTGTTAAGTTTCGTTTTTTTCCGGTGCGAAAGTTCACCGGAGAGGTTCTGGAAAGTGTCGGTGTCGGGAACCCAAACCTCTTTAAATTTGCGTAGTTTAGCATGGTTTATGAAGTGAAGGAAAGGAGCCAGTATTTTCCATATTCCGGGCAGATGGGTATATAACTGGTGGCTCATGATAACGGCAGGAATCGTTGGGTGCCATAAACCAAACCGGTTGTCGCTGATGATGGCATCGACCGGATGCCTATCAGTGTAGTTGATAAGTTGTGTATGTTCCTTCCTGATCGATTCCATGAGCGAAGGGAACTGTCGCAGCATAGCCCAGGCAAAACTTCCACCCTTCTGATATTTTACATTGTAGCCCTGGATCTCAACCGATTTCAAGTCGGGAAAAATCTGGCGGAGGAGTTTCAAAGCTGCCCCATCACTGGCAATGATGACATCAGCTTGTTGGTTAAGCAGTTCGTTGATAACAGGGATGCAGCGGGTTGCATGGCCCAGACCCCAGTTGAGCGGGGCTACTAGTACGGATTTTTTTTTCATTCAAATCTGCTGAAGTACGCCTCAAAAGTAGAACATATTTATTACTTTCGAAGATGGTAAAGATTATATAATTGTTTAGTTATGTCGTTAATTCATCAAGTTGCATTAACATTGATTCCCGGGGTGGGTGACGTGAATGCGCGTCGGCTTGTGTCGTATTGTGGAGGAGTAGAGGCCGTTTTTAAGGAACGGCGTTCAGCATTAACAAAGATACCCGGAATAGGCGAAATGACTGCTGCCAGCATTATTGATCAGGATGTGCTTTCAAGGGCTGAGCATGAGATCGTATTTATGGAAAAATTCGGGATAAAGCCATTGTTTTATCTGGATGATGATTACCCATGGAGGCTGAAAGGTTGCGCTGATAGTCCCGTGATGCTTTATTTTAAAGGCAATGCGAATTTGAATACCAGCCGCACCGTAGGTATAGTCGGGACACGGCGTATAACAGATTATGGACGTGAGGTCTGTAAGGCTTTGGTTGAGGGGTTACCTGCTTTGAATGTAACGACCATCAGTGGACTGGCTTTTGGTGTTGATACCTGTGCTCATAAGTATTCATTAGAAAACGGGATCGCAACTGTTGGCGTATTGGGGCATGGGCTCGACAAATTATACCCATCTCAGAATGTTGCCCTTGCACATCGGATGGTTGAGAACGGGGGATTATTAACTGAATTTATGAGCAAAACAGTACCCGACAGAGAAAATTTTCCTCAGCGCAACCGGGTGATTGCTGGTTTATCGGATGTTGTCATTGTTGTGGAATCGGGCATGAAAGGCGGGTCATTAATCACTGCCGATATTGCCAACTCTTATAACAGAGATGTTTTTGCCATTCCAGGGAAGGTGGGGGAGGATCGTTCTTCGGGTTGCAACTGGCTTATTAAGACCAATAGGGCTGGATTGATTGAAACCGCTGGTGATTTATCCTACCTGATGTCATGGGAAGATCCGGGAAATCGTAAGATGAAACAGCAGCAGGAATTGTTCCGTGAACTTCAACCAGACGAAACTGCCATTGTCGATTTGTTGCGAAATGCTGGCGATTCGGGAATAGATGTGATTATAAGCGAGCTCAGGATGTCGTCGGGAAGAGTAGCTGCTGCACTCCTGGGGCTTGAGTTTTCCGGCATTATTTCCACATTGCCGGGAAAGGTGTACCGGTTGGTTCAGCGGTGATTGGTTGTCGGTTTAAAATGAGTTTTTGAATTAAATAAACAAAAAAAACCGGCATTAAGCCGGTTTTAAGTTTTTAGGTAAGTAAATTGTATTTACTTAATTCCCAGTTTCTTTTTAACCAAAGCAGTAATGTCATCGCTTTCCTGAGCAAACAGCAGCAATCCTTCAGCACTATTGAAGATGTATGAATAGCTGTGTTCTTTGGCAACCTCGTTGATGGCTTTACGGGCTTTTTCGATGATGGGAGTAGTGAGTTCAGTTTCTTTGGCAGAAAGTTCCTGCTGAGCCTGAGTGTTGAAAGCCTGAATACGTTCGTTCAGATCCGACATCTCTTTTTCCTTAGTCTGCTTGATAATGGGTGACATATTGGCAGAGTTGGCCTGGTAGTCAGCGTATTTATTCTCCAGTTCGGTTTGCATGGCGCCAATTTGTTTTTTCAACTGTTCAGCGAAGTCTTTGTATTTAATCTGAACGGTATCAAGTCCGGGCATAACAGCGTATAATTTGGCGAAATCAATATGTCCGAGTTTTTGAGCTTCAGCATTGAATGAGAAAGCGAATAAGCCAAGAATCAGGATCAGTTTAGAAACGGTTTTCATTTTTTGGGAATTTCGGTTTGTTTATAATTTTTGCAAATTTATCTAAAAAAAGGATATCTGCAACATGGTTTCGTCACGACAACAAAGAGTTAACAGAATTTAACACAATGTAGAAAAAACCCGGGTTGCCGGTTAAACAACTCAGGTTCTAATCTGTAAAATGCCTATTTATTTTTTCTTGTGTTGAAACTATAGCCCATTTCATCGAGCACATCGTCGGAGATATCATACTTAGGGTCAGCCCACATAACGGTCACTGATCCTGATTTGTCGAAAATGATGGCATAGTTTTTAGCTTGAGCTACTTGTTCGATTGCACTAAAAACTTTATCCTGAACTGGTTTGATGAGTTCCTGACGCTTTTTAAATAAGTCGCCATCTTTACCAAAGCGTTTTTTTTGCAGTTCTTTTGCTTCTTTCTCAGCCTTGATGATGTCATCTTCGCGTTTGCGTTTCATCTCATCGGGTAGCAGAACAGATTCGGCCTGATAATCTTTGTACAGTTTATCAATGGCTTTAAACTTGGTTTCCACTTCACCCTGCCATTCTGTTGAAAGCTCATCAATCTGAGCTTGGGCATCGTTGTATTCGGGGATGTTTTGCAGAATGTACTCTGAATCAACATAAGCGAATTTCTGGGCCATTGACGGAACGGCCAGAAGAATTACAATTGCGAGTGAGCCTAAAATCTTTTTCATAATTATATCCTCCAATTCTTTGTGTTTACAATTCGTGCTGAATAACAAATAGCATGCCGCAGATTAGTCGATACTCTGGTTAATAGAAAAATGGAACTGACCTCCGTTAGCAGTTGTATTTCCAGGAACGTCATCCATGCCATAGCCATAATCCAGGCCCAGTATCCCGAACATCGGGAGGTAAATTCGCATACCAACTCCGGCAGATTTGTAAACATTAAATGGGTTGAATTTGCTGAACTTACTCCACGTGTTACCACCCTCCAGGAAACCGAGGGCATAAATTGTTGCGTTGGGGTTAAGTGAAAGCGGGAAACGAAGTTCAAGTGTATATTTCGAGAAAATTGTTCCGCCGACAGTGTTTTCAGCGAAGTATTCTGGTAAAATAGATTCATTACTATAACCCCTTAGAGCGATTATTTCTCTGCCATCAAGATTGTTATAACCCGACAGTCCGTCACCACCCATATAAAATCTTTCGAAAGGAGTAATTCCAATATCGGAATTAAACATACCAAGGAAACCAAATTTGGTTTTTGTAGCCAGCACCAGATCGCCTACAATCTGATTATACCATGACCCGTAGAATTTCCATTTATGGTATTCGATCCATTCGTATTTAGTGTTCTCATCCATGCTCTTGTAATCCCGGCCACTAAACAGAGAGTAGGGAGGTGTTACTTCGAGACTCAGATTCAGATCAGAACCCTTTCGTGGAAAGATTGGGTTATCATCGGAACGGCGACCCAGTGCAATCGTGTAACTAAGGTTATTGAAGACGCCGTTGCCGTTGCCAAAGCTAAAGATGGAAGAATAGTTTTTGAGCGAATAACGTTGCAGATTGATCGACTGGTAAAGGGTAAAGAAGTCGTCGGGCCATTCCAGACGTTTTCCCAGACTGAATCCTACTCCGTTAATTACAAAGCTAGCAAAACTGGCATCAGTAGAGGCAACTCCGTTGGTATAGCGTGAGTAATAATAGGAAGTTGTAAAGGCGTTTGCTTTTTTGCCTCCCAGCCAGGGTTCCGTAAACGAGGCACTGGCGCTGATATAACCGCTTCCATAGGTCTGGAAGCGCAAGGATAATTTTTGACCATCACCACTTGGAATAGGCCGCCAGGCACCTTTCTTGAATAGACGCTTGGCTGAGAAATTGTTGAATGAGAACCCAAGGGTTCCAACAACACGGCCATAACCCCAACCTCCCGATAATTCAACCTGATCGGCTGAGGTTTCTTCTACTTTGTATTCGAGGTCGACCGTACCATCCTGAGGATTTGGAGTATAATCAATGCCGAGTTTCTCAGGATTGAAATATTTAAGCTGAGCCAGTTCGCGTTGGGTTCTGATGATCTCAGACCGGTTAAATAGCTGACCGGGGCGGGTTCTTAATTCGCGGATGATTACGTGGTCGTTTGTACGTTCATTTCCCATGACGCTTACCTTGTTGATTCGCGCCTGCTTACCTTCGTATATTCTGATTTCCAGATCAATTGAGTCATTTTCGGCTCTAACTTCAACCGGTTGAGCCGAGAAGAAAAGATAACCTTCATCCAGGTAGAGCGAACTGACATCAAACCCGTTGGGATTGTAAGAAAGATTGGTTTCCATCATTTCCTGGTTGTAAACATCGCCCTTTTTAATTCTGAGTACATTATTCAGAAAATCGGCATTGTATTTTGTGTTTCCAACCCAGGTTATGTTGCGGTAATAGTATTTTCGTCCTTCATTGACCCATAAGTCAATATTCACCGAACGGCTGTCATTCTTCGAGACAGAATCACGTTCAATAAATGCATCGCGGTAGCCTCTGGCATTGTATTCCTTGATAATATTGAGTTTATCATCTTCGTAATTCGTTTTTATAAACTTGGAGGCTTTGAATATCCTTAATCTGATGTTGTCAGCGTACCATGATTCAGCATAATCAGAAATACCATTCATGTTCATCTTCACAGCATTTTTTGCTGTATTGAAGAGTAGCTGATCAAGATTACGCAGGGGATGGAAAACCGATCTTTCTCTGGTTTCTGCCAGTGAGCTTTTTAGCTTGTGGGAAGCGAGTGCCTTATTTCCATGGAATGAGATATTTCCAATTCTGATTTTGCTGTTTTTTCTGACATTAATTTTCAGCGCAACGTTGTTGAGTTTAGTCGTGTCGCGTGTCTGGACGATTTCAACTTCTGCGTTCAGATAACCTTTTTCATGAAAATTTTTCCTCACCATGTTTTCGGTTCTGAGGATCAGGTTATCGGTTACCACATCACCTGAAACAAGCTTAATCTGTTCGCGTAAATCGTCGGCTTCTGATTTTTTAACTCCTGAAAAGGAGAATTTCGAGAGTCTTGGGCGTTCTGTGAGTTGGATTTCCAGAAAAACTACATTATCGTCGAATCTTGGTGCGACAATTTTTACATTTTCAAAAAGTCCTTGTTTCCATAGTTTCTCAATGGCAGCGGTAATCTGTTCACCGGGAATTTTAACCATTTGGCCTACCTGAAGACCGCTAACCATAACCAAAACATTTGGGTCGAGGTATTGTACCCCTGTAACGGTTATTCCGCCGATAGAGTATTCTTTCGGGTTATTGTAGTCAATGCTTTCGTCGGAGCCGATCGAGATTTGCGCAGTGGCTGGTAGCGTAAAAGCGAGCAGCACCGGGGCGAGTAGCAACAATATTTTTAATTTCATCCGGAAGGTTAGTGTAGCGGGTTTGGTATTTTCTTGCATTGTATTTTTGGGCTTATGGCCTCGGAAGTTCGGCTTTAATTTGATCACTGGTTTTGCCGAATCTACGTTCGCGTTTTTGGAAATCTATGAGTGCTTTGTAAAAATCATTACGTCGGAAATCCGGCCAGAGGGTGGGTGTGAAGTACAATTCAGAATAAGCAATCTGCCACAGGAGGTAATTGCTGAGCCGGAATTCTCCGCTGGTTCTGATGAGTAATTCAGGATCGGGCATGGCAGCCGTAGTCAGATGGCTGGCAATTGTCAAATCGGTTATGTCTTCTGTCTTAAGAATACCGGTTTTCACTTTTTCAGCAATACAGCGCATGGCATTGGTAATTTCCCATCGCGAACTATATGAGAGAGCCAGTGTCATGACCATCCTCTTATGATTTTTCGTTTGTTCGATTGCATTGAGAAGCTCCGCTTTTGTATTCGGTTTAAGACTGTCAAGATCACCAATGGCATTCAGGCGGATGTTGTTTTTATTCAGGGTGTCCATCTCGCTATGGATGGTGTTGACCAACAAACTCATCAGTGCTTCAACTTCAACAGCCGGACGGTTCCAGTTCTCGGTGCTAAAAGCATATAGCGTCAGGTATTCAATGCCCAGATCTGCGGCAGTCTCGGCAGTTTCACGAACTGAAGTGACGCCGTTTTGATGACCGAAAACACGCTCTTTTCCATGAATTGCTGCCCATCGTCCGTTACCGTCCATAATGACGGCTACATGACGGGGAAGTTTCTTTAAATCAATTTGATCTTTCAGATCTATCATCTATAGCAATTGTTGACAGTTGGGTTATGCAAAACCTGTTCTGTGGACAGGTCTTGGCAAAATCACGGCAAATTTACCATATATCGGCAAATTCACTGACATTATTTACTTGAACTTTTGAACATTTTTAAAATCATTACAGCTTGACTCCTTTTGCAGACTGAACCGGTAGGTCAGAAAAGCTACTGCAAAGCTATACCAGTCATTGTTCTGCGAATTGCCTCGTTGCATACCAGGGGTATGCGTCATGGCGGGATCAGAGAGATATTCTTCAGCTACCTGTGGGTTTATATCTGTACCCTGAAGGTAATAGGTAGTACTAACATCATCAAGATAGTCGGTAAATGTTTTCCTGAGGCCCCATTCAATTCCCGCACACCAACGTTTTCCCAGGCTAAGTTTCATACCAAGACCAAAAGGAAATGCAATGCCGGTGGTTCCATAAGGTGAACGGTCGGGATAGGCTTTAGTGTCCTGCCCTTCAGTATTCAGGGGTTGTAGCTCAACCCAATTGCCATTATACAAGGCTTTTGGGTTAAATATAAAGGCTGAGAGGCCGGCAAAAATGTAGGGTGTAAAGAATTCTTTAGAGCTGCCCGTAAAATAGGGAAGGAAGTTAAATTCAACCTGAGTTGTAATTTCTGTAAGTGAGCTTTCGAAACTCAGGTTTCTGCCATAGAACGCTTGATAATCTGCATCTGAGGCTTTTATTTTTCCAATATTAATAGCAGCTTTGAGTGTCCATCGGCTCGTATAATTCATGCGGGCAACCAGTCCAAAAGAAGGTGATACCCCTGAGAAATGCTTTGAGGGATTGATGTCGCCGATGTAGTATGAAACACCGGCAACCGGACCAATCTCAAGGAATTGTCCATTTGCTATTATGTGAGTGGCGATGATAAGTATTGTCAGAGCCAGTTTTTTCATGTTAGGGATAACTCGGAATTGCATTGGATAGTATCTGATAATTCCAATAATTGCACTTTTTAACCTTTGGGGAGATCGGATACACTTTTCAGATGTTATAACAACTAGTTTCTCAGATCGAGACCCCATGCCAGTTTCCTGCGGATTGTCGTGAAAAAATGATTACCGGGAAGTCTTACGATTTTTGCCATGGCTTCTGCCCGACTTACTTCCAGCGTTGTGTCGGCAGTTGCTACCTGTGTTCTGGAGTCCAATCCAACGATGAAACTCGATTCGCGGCCTTCTATGATAAGGCTTATCCGGCTTGTGTCTGGCACAACAATCGGACGAACTGTTAAGTTGTGAGGTGCAATCGGTGTAATGATCAGGTTCTTACTGTCGGGTGTCATAATTGGCCCGCCACAACTGAGTGAATAGGCCGTACTGCCTGTAGGGGTAGCTATCATGATGCCGTCACCCCAATAGGAGTTGAGATATTCTCCATCAACCGACACATTGATGGTCAGCATCGTAGTTGGATTACTTTTTTGGATACTAATTTCGTTCAATGCAAGATTGAAGTTGCCGAACAGCCCGGTTGCCGGCTTTAGTTCCACCAGACTTCTTTCCTCGAGTTTGTACTCGTGATTCAACAGACAATCCAACGCATGGTCTATCTGATGAGGTGAAATTGTGCTTAGGAACCCCAGTCGTCCGGTGTTAATTCCCATGATAGGGATATTATTCGGAACCGCGTAACCAAGGGTGTCAAGCAAAGTCCCGTCTCCTCCAATGGAAAAAATGAAATTGTAGGATTGGTCAATATCGTTATGGTTATCAAATGTTTCCGCGTTGATATTTAGTTCATTATTCAGCCGGTTGAGGAAAGGTTTATAGAATACCGGGGTGATATTGAATTGATCGAGAAGCTTAATGATCTTTTGAATCAAGCCGAAATCTTCGGGATGAACGCTCCGGGCAAACAAGGCTATTTTCATGTTTTTCAGTATATAAACAATGATAACAATTACAAAGGTATGAAATTAAAGCACATGCCCCGATTCTTTATGCGTGGGAGGTATTCTGTATGCCTTTTATTTGGTGCCTTTTGTATTATCTAAATTGAGGCTGTAAAATGAATGAACAAGCCTGATTCGCCCATTTGGTTAAAACTGTATTCAACCCTGAGAACCTTGTCGTAATAAGTCAACAGGTCACATCCCAGACCATAGCCTATCAACCATTTGTTGCTGAGTTTACTTGAAAGCGTTTCGAGGTCGTTGTGTGTAATCCCAGTGTCAACAAAGGCTCTGAGGTATAACGCATAATGTATTCTCCCAAATTTGGGGTTTTTGATATATGGAAGTTGGTTTTCGGTTGGTCTGATCAAGGCGAAGGTTACATTTGTTTTCGCGAGGAATGTTTGCTGACCATCTATCAGGTAGTATTCATATCCTCTCACGAAGTTTCTGCTGTTGCCTAATCCCTGCATGAGGTAATATGATGCCGGTTTCGTAGAGTTTAACCGGCCATATAAACCTCCTGACCACCACCACCTGGTACAGATCGGATGGTATACCCTTATATTGGCTTCTGTTTCAGTGTATTGAATCTTTCGGCTGGAGGCCTGAACCGGAAGATATGTTACCAGACTGAAATCAATGTACCTGCCATTGAGTGGATAGTGGCGATAATCGCGCTTATCGTGCTTGAATTGATACCTGATGGTCAGATATTGTTCTGATTTGTTTGGCCAAAGTTCCTGATTGTAGCGTGTCAGCGTGTCTTCCACGCTGTTGAGAGACCATCCCAAACCCAGTTCATGGCTGTTATATATAACTGGCCGATAGACGATAGCTCCATAAAGATTAAAATATGTTCTGATCCAATGGTCGTCGTCTTTAACGAAGTTAACATCATTATCCTGATTTGTGGATGCCGCAACTTCATGGTTTCCCATAAATTCGCTCTGAAGTAGAAGCCCGATGGTTCGTGATTTATTCAGATACGGTCGGTAATATTCTACCTGAAATTTTTGGTCAAAGCCCCATTTTGCAAGCAATTTCAATCGCTCAAGCCTTCCTCTGAAGTTCTCTATCAGCAGATAACCTCCAAAATTCAGTCTTGATATGTTCCTGGCTCTCCACCATGCATTAAAATTCCGGTCAGCTACTTCAACTATCGGATATGGCCAAATGTACCATCGTTCGGTAAAGTTGAATCTGACTACAGTCCTTCCCGGAGCGATCGTGTCGTTGTCAATTATTGCCTCCACAAAATTAAAAAGTGGAATGTTTAGCAGGTTCTCACGGCTTTGGGCAACTTTGGTTTCGAGTAACGCAGGGGAGAGTGAATCTCCGGTTTTGAAGGTTATTTCACGCAGGATGATGTACGATTTGGTTTTATGGTTGCCTGTCAGAATGATAGAGTCAACCCTGATAATCTGTTGTGCAGGTAATTCAGAAAGGGATAATATCAGGAGCAGAAAACTAAAACAAAGGTAATGTATCAGATGTTTGTTATCGCCCATCAATCAAATGCTTAAATAATTCATCAACGAGTCGTAGCGGTCACTTAACAGGTCATTGTAATCATTCTGACCAAATGATGCTGATACAGTATAGTTGAACCTGTAAAAAGTCTGGAGAATGGGTGTAATATCTAACTTATTCACTTTAATTGTGACGGTCATTATTGTCGTGTCCTGCATTGAATTGGTTATCAACCCCAGCATGGTTGAATCATTTGACTCAATTATTCTGACAATTTCACCAGCCGAATAATCACGGGTATTGATTTCTAGTACGATGATCCCTCCGGGATTCTGAAACATATCGTATTCGCCAATCTTGAACATGAGATCATGCAATGTGATGCTGCCCAGGTATTTGTCGTTCTTGTTGACCACCGGAATAAGCGTTAACCTCTGCAGGTACATGATTCTGAACACTTCAAGAATGTGTTGGTAATCCTTTACATATTGCCTCGAGTGGCTGATAGGCATTGCTCCGACAGGGTCTTCGGGGTTTTCATATTCAAGTACATCATCTTCTGAAATAAGCGCGAGAAGATCTGAATCGTTTACAATGGGCAAATGGTTAACACGGTACTCTTCCATCATCTGGATGGCCTGAATACCGGTATCGGATGTCTTCAGTGGAGAAATATCTTCTGAAATAAAATCGTAGGCTAACATGATGTTTGATCTTTAGTCGTGTTCTTCTTCGAATTCTTCACCATTCATGATGCTAAGGTAGCTTCTGTAACGGGAGGGACTAATCTCTCCGGTTTCCAATGCACTTTTTACAGCGCACCCGGGCTCATGGATGTGTGAACAGTTAAAATATTTGCATTTGTGAAGTAAGGCAAAAAATTCGGGAAAATAGCCTGCGATTTCCCTTTTCTCAATACTGTTGATACCAAATTCCTTGATCCCGGGCGTATCGGTGATAAAACCTCCTGCCGACAAGGGATGCATTTCGGCAAATGTAGTAGTATGACGTCCTTTTTGATTAGCATCGCTGATATCGCCTGTCCGTATTCTTAATCCCGGTTCAACTGCATTGATTAATGCACTCTTCCCTGCGCCGCTATGGCCCGCGATCATGCTTACCTTATCCTGCATTATACTCCTGAGTTCATTTATCCCGTACCCTGTCAGCGCTGATGTTACCAGACAACTATGCCCTATTTTCTGGTAGAGAGTCGTTAGGGTTGCAATAGTATTGTTGTCATCTAATGTATATAAATCTGATTTGTTGAAGATAATTACCACCGGAATGTCGAATGCATTCGCGGAAATCAGGAAACGGTCGATAAAACCGGTACTGGTTCTCGGCTGCGAAGGGGTAACTACCAGTATGGCCTGATCAATATTGGCCGCAAGAACATGACTGCTGCTTGAAAGGCGGGTAGCTTTCCTGACGATGTGATTTTTTCGCTCTTCGATGACAACGATTGTTCCATTCCCTTCTGCATCATTGCCTGGTTTGAATTGTATCCTGTCGCCGACAGCTATGGGATTGGTGGATCGAAGGCCTTGTGTCCGGAATTTCCCTGCCAGAGAGCAGCGAACATCGTTTCCCATGTTTGTTCTGACAATGTACCACTTCCCGGTGGATTTAATTACCAACCCTTTTTGGTTTATAACAGCCATATATCAAGCAGTAGAACAATGGTGAAAAAAATAGCGCAGGGTGGAGCAACGCGCATAAAGTGTGCAATCGTTACATCCTGATTGAAAGTGTTTCTCTCAAGTGAAGCTATACAACCCCAAATGTACATAGAGGTTATTATTCCGGAGAAAAGTGTTGTTGGATTATTGCCGCGGGATGAGTCGAACATATTCAGTATCAGTAAATGTGGCCATTCTTTTCGACTAGCTTCATCATGATTATTGTGCGACGGATCCCGGACTACTTGACATATCATACGCGGATATTTCTTGTCGTCAAAAGTACTAAAATTCACCACGTATTAGCTGACCTGTACCATGATCATGCGGCGAAGATGGTAATTATGAAAGCACGAGGCTTGAATACTGCTGAATAAGATTACAGGGAAAACTACAGATTATGTGTATTCTATATAATTTATTAATGAAAAGCTGTTTTCCTTTGTTCTATAGTGTAGTTTGTTTGATTCAGACTTACTGACTTCGCGATGAATCAATTGTCGTAGTTTTAAAATTAGTCTAAGGTTTGTGCCTGGGAATTCCGTTTCGGACTTATTTAATCGGGAACAAATTTTGGCTACGGCATTTTTGTTTCCTGGGGATGCCAAGGCGTATAGATTAATGGTCAGTGTTTTGTTGTTGTAGTCGGGAATATTACCGGCTTTATTGAAGTGGATAAGAAAGAAGCGTCAACGAATTACACGGATTGCACGAATTAGCTCGAAAAACAATTCGTTAAATGCAGGAAATCCTGCTGAAACACGGGGCAGAAATGGCTGTTTTTTTTCGTTGATTAACTTCCTGGCAGGACATACCAAAGAAAAACAAATCTTATGTGCTCTTGTAAAAATAACTGATTAGCCAACCTGACCCAAAGCCATCTTCCTCTCCGGACTTCAGTAGCAAATTTGCGCTACATTCTTTTCAAATTTTGAATCATTTCCCATTTTATAGATATGTTTTCACATCCGATTTCGCCCTGTTTTAAAAAATTTTTCAATTTTTTTTCAATTTTTTTATGTGAACATAATCACATATGTCATTTTTTTAAGCAATTGATTACATGTTATTTACAATTTCGTTTTACCCCATAGTCGCCTCAAAGTCATACCAAAGTTAGGACAAAGTTATGTTTTTCTTATGTATCGCCTATGGTTCTAGTAACGTTTGAATATCTTATATATGAAGAATTCATAACTATATAAAAATTTTGGTACAATTTTAGTGGATGCCATTTTAGAGCCACATTTTTCTGATAAATGATCACTGTAGAACCCCTGGCGGTCACCGGCGACATCGCTAACAATTTAACAGCGGACATGACATTTTGCTTCACAACAACCCTGAAAGCCACCTCATACCATCATAGCTGTTCGTGCGGGAACGGTGTGAAGGTTCAAAACGCATATTTTCCCGCGTCTGCATATCTTTAAGAAAAGATCAAAATAGATTCATATTCAGTAGTATATACAGTCAGAAGAGTTTCGTTCCGATGCCCGGGGGAACCAAAGCTAGTGTTGCACAGAGAAGAAGCACCTGACTTCGTGGTTTTCCGTATAGCTTTCGCACAACCCACTATCCCGCACCGGCAAGTCAATGCCCCTTGTGTTCTACAAATTAAACTTTAGAGATTACTATTACTGCATATCATAAACTTACGCAAATCTGAATCACGAAAAGAGGTTCCTGATGACCATTTTTGGCTGTTTTTGTCGGCAATTATTCTTTTGAGGGCTAAAAGCACACAAGTTGGGTTAATGTTTTCAGGAAAGATGGGCAACTGTATTAGCATGACTGTTTATTTCAAAAGTACGACAATTTAGATGCCCCCCTTAGTGGGTTAGTGCTGTGATTTATCAGGGTACTATCAGGAAATCTGTCGATTATGGAATATTTTCGCATAATTTACTTTTCGTCATCGCTATTTATGCATACAACATTTATATTTATATCTTTGTAACTTAAACTTTCAATTATGCTGTGTGAAATGCTGTATGTGGGCTTGTTACCTGTTCTCACATTTCTGATACTCTATCTATATTTACATTATAGATATCCTAAAGGAAACTTATCGCCATTTTTATGTTCGTTTATTTACGGAGCAATCATCTCGATTTTTATTGTCGCGTTACAGATGGTTGTAGAGGCTATGGGTTATGCGGAATTGAAAAATCTTCGGAGGACAGCTTTCCATGCCTTTGTTGTAACTGGTTTTGCCCATCAGTTGGGCGTCTTTGTTGTTATGATGGTTTTTTTTTATGTAAAGAAGTACATGCGCAATCCTGCTGACGGGATTGTATATGCAACAGGGACTTCACTTGGTGTAGCCATGGTAACGGGACTCCACTTCGCTTCATTCTATTCTGGGCAGAATTTTTACCATACTTTGATCTACAGTTACCCCCCTGCGATGGTAATAACGGCGGTCCCAATAGGCTTTTTTGCGGGCCTGGCGGTTATGAGGAACAACACCTTAGTGGATTTGATGACGGGTTTGCTGGCAAGCTCATTCTTCCTGGGACTTTATGTGTTCTGCCTCTACACCCATGAATTCTTATTGTCAGTTTTGTCAGGAGCAGGTTTGGTTGCAATTGCCTTCTTGTTTGCTTATAAGGCAGTTAATACTAAGTGGGACAATCGCAGGATGTAATCCCCCGCTTGCATCATTTGATTTCCTCCCATGGCCCTTTTTCGTCGTACCACGACGCATAGGTGCTATAACTGCGTGCTATACGCATGATTTCACCTTCCAGTAACGCGGTATCAGTTTCTTTTATTTTTTTTGCAGGTACTCCTGCCCAGACGGTACCCGATTCGACAATCATCCCTTTGGAAACCACAGCTCCGGCTGCAATCACCGAATTACTTTCTACCACTACGTCATCCATTACGATTGCACCCATGCCGATGAGAACGTTATCGCCTATCGTACACCCATGTACGATTGCACCATGAGCAATTGAAACGTTGTTTCCAATGGTAGTAGGCGATTTACGGTAGGTACAGTGAACAATCGCACCATCCTGAATATTTACATTGTTTCCAATCCTAATAGTATGAACATCGCCGCGAACAACTGCATTGAACCAGACAGAGCAATTGTTGCCCATCACCACATCACCGGTGATAGTAGCATTATCAGCCAGAAAAACATTCAGACCGAACTGAGGGTGAACTCCTTTAACGGGTTTTATTAGCGCCATTTTTTTGTTTATTGGTATAAAACACACTAATCTTCATAATGTTTATCTTCTACATGACTGCTCACACGCGGGTAATCGATAGAATAGTGTAACCCCCGGCTTTCTTTTCGCTCAGTAGCTGCTTTGATAATCAGGTAGGCGGTATTAATGAGATTTCTCAGTTCGCAGATGTTTTGGGTAAGGATAGATTTGTTATATAACTCTTCTGTTTCACGATGCAATATTCTGAGACGGTCTATCGCCCGCTTCAATCGCAGGTTACTACGTACAATTCCAACATAATGGCTCATGATTAGCTGTAGCTCCTTTAATGTATGTGTAATCAACACCATCTCTTCATTAAGCACCATCCCTTCGGCATGCCAGTCGGGTACATCATCGCAGTAAGTAATACTGCCAATAGCACTGGCTGAATCGAGTGAGGCACGATGTGAAAACACGAGCGCTTCGAGCAATGAATTGGAGGCCAGTCTGTTTGCTCCATGTAATCCTGTTGAAGCACACTCACCTGATGCATAAAGGTGGTGGATAGAGGTACGTGCAAATTCATCGACTTTAATACCACCACAGGTATAATGTGCCGATGGCACGATTGGAATCATATCGCGCGTGATATCGATTCCTATACTAAGGCACTTGGCATAGATGGTCGGAAAATGGCTCAATAGCCCTTCTTTGTCAAGGTGACGACAATCAAGGTAAAGGTGTTCGGTTCCGCTAAGCTTCATTTCGGTATCGATTGATCTGGCGACGATATCTCTGGGAGCCAGCGACCCCCGCTCATCATATTTTTCCATAAATGCTTCCTCCGCCTGGTTACGCAGAACTGCTCCAAATCCACGCAATGCTTCGGTGATGAGAAAGGATGGTTTTTCTTTTGGATTGAAAAGCGATGTAGGATGAAACTGAATAAATTCCATGTTTTCTACTTTGCCTTTCGCTCTGTAAACCATGGCGATACCATCACCTGTAGCTACAGGTGGATTGGTAGTGCTGCTGTAAACATTACCTGCTCCGCCAGTTGACAGCATTGTTACACGTGCAAGAATGGTATCGATACTGCCTGTATTGGTATTAAGAATGTAAGCTCCCAGACAGTTTATATCGGTCGATCTCCTGCTGACAGGTTTACCAAGGTGATGCTGAGTGATGAGCTCTACCGCAAAACAGTGCTCGAGAAATGTAATGTTGGGGTTATTTGCTATTTTGTTGAGTAATGCCCGCTCAATCTCCAGACCTGTTTGATCTTTATGATGAAGTACCCTGAATTCAGAATGGCCACCCTCTTTTCCAAGATCGAATTTACCTGTAGACGTACGGTCAAAATTGGTACCCCAGTCAATCAGTTCTTTGATGCGTTCGGTCGATTCGGTAATGGTAATACGAACGATTTCCGGGTTATTAAGCTCGTCTCCGGCAATCATGGTATCACGGATATGCTTTTCGTAATTATCGGGTGTGTACATCACGGCTGCAATGCCCCCCTGGGCATATCGGGTGGCAGTATCATCAGCACTTCCCTTTGTTACAATGGTAACGGTGCCTTTTTCAGCAACCTTCAGTGCAAAAGTGAGGCCGGCGATGCCGGAGCCAATCACCAGAAAATCGGTTTTTCGTCGCATAAACTATCGTGAAAATCTGTCGCAAAATTAGTTGTTTTTCAGAGTAACTGTCATTCCTCCGGTCACTCATTCCATTGCTTTGGCTTCATTCCAGTAGGCATCCATCTCGGTCAAAGTCATTTCGTGTAGTGGCTTACCGATTTCACGAGCCCGTTTTTCAATATGATTTAAACGTCGTCTGAATTTTTTATTCGTTTTTTCAAGAGCATCTTCAGGATTTACATTGATAAAACGGGCATAATTCACCAAAGCAAACATGATATCCCCAAATTCTGATTCAACTTTATGGGTGTCAGTATTTGATGCAATTTCGTGTTTGAATTCATTTAGTTCTTCCTGAACTTTTTCCCATACCTGATCTCCATTTTCCCAGTCGAATCCAACACCGGCTGCTTTTTCCTGCATTCGGTATGCTTTAATGAGTGCCGGTAAACTTTCCGGGACTCCCGAAAGCACCGATTTCTTTCCTTCCCGGGTAATTTTAATTCGTTCCCAATTGTCTTTTACCTCGTTTGCATCCTTAACGATGACATCGCCGAAGATATGCGGATGCCTGATGATTAGTTTTTCACAGATACCATCGATCACTTGAGTGATATTAAACTGATTGGTTTCCGATCCGATTTTAGCGTAGAACACCAGGTGTAACATCAAATCGCCCAATTCTCCTCTGATTTCATCGGGGTTGTTTTCTATGATGGCATCCGAAAGTTCATAGGTTTCTTCGATGGTCAGGTGGCGCAGACTTTCAATTGTCTGACTTTGATCCCAGGGACATTTGGCGCGAAGTTCGTCCATGATGCCAAGCAGACGGGCGAATGCCGCAGTTTCTAGTTTATATGACATTTTTTGAGTTTGTATTCGTAATTATTTACGATTTGGCTTTCAGATAAGGAGTAATGTCAGAAGCCTTGTAAGGCTTCTGCAGGTAGCCATCAAAATCAGAGGTGAGGTCATCCTCTGCTGAGAATGCCGTCACGGCTATTATTCTTGACCTCCTCCCTGCACCAGATTCTTCTTCATAGGTTCTAATAGCCCGGGCGGCTGTAACGCCATCCATGATAGGCATTTGAATATCCATCAGAATCAGATCGAAAGGTTTGGCACGAAATTTATCCAGTGCAATTTTTCCATTAGAGGCAATTTCATACTCGCAATCAATTTTTTTCAGATGGACAATCGCCAATTGTTGATTGGTCGGATTATCTTCAGCCAGAAGTATGCGTATTCTTTTATTCTGTGAAGTACTTTGTTCAAAAAAGTTAGGAGAATCCTCTTCAGAATTTGGTTCTGACTTAATCAGGGGAATGGCAAACTTAAATGTGCTTCCTTCACCGGGGGTGCTGATCGCCTGAATTTTACCATTCATCATTCCAACTAGCTCTTTTGAAATGGCCAGCCCAAGTCCGGTTCCCTTCTTCTGCACCGATGAACTGCCTACCTGTAAAAATGGCTGGAATAACCGTGGCAGATCCTTGGCTGAAATGCCGACTCCTGTGTCACTAACACTTACTTCCAACATGTTGTCAATAACCTCTATTGATAGGACGATGCCTCCCTTGTTTGTAAATTTTAATGAGTTGTTGATCAGGTTGATGAATATTTGACGTAATCGCAACTCATCACAAATCAGAATTTCAGGAACATTGTCAGCCACCTTGCAGGTATAAGTCAATCCCTTTTCTTTGAACGCATAAGAAAAGAGTTTTTCTATTTCAAACAAAAAATCATTGATTTCGAAAGACCAGTACTTTAATTTAATCTGACCTGTTTCAATTTTTGACAAATCGAGGATGTCGTTTATCAAATCAAGAAGTTTTCTTCCGGCGTTGCTGATTACCTGAACGAATTCTGTTTGTTCGCTCGTGATTTCAGTTTCTTCGAGCAGTTCCGACATGCCAATGATAGCATTCATTGGTGTTCTGATCTCATGGCTCATGCTGGCGAGAAAGGCCGATTTGCTTCGTGTTGCCTCCTCGGCAATTTCTTTGGCACTGATTAGTTCATGTTCAATTTTATCACGATAACTTATGTCATGCATCATCCCGACGATATATTTCTCGCCGGCACGGTGGTCGATAAACAACGATTTATTGATGAGGTACCTGTTTGATTCTAATCCACTTGGGCTAAAGTGCACCGTCTCATATACATGTTTCAATTCATTGAAGACAATCCTGTCGCTTGCAATGTGTAATTTAGCTTGATCATCTGTATAGATGTCAAAATCTGTTTTGCCGATCAGATTTTTTCGCTCAATCCCAATCCTTTTGCAAAAGACATCGTTCACCATTATCAGTTTGTGGTTTATATCTTTGATAAATAAGGGATTGGGGTTCGAGTTGAAGATTTCCTTAAAAAGGCCTGAATGAAGGTCGTCCGGCTGGTCGTTAAGTTCATTGGCATGCAGTTGGTCTTTCTGTTTCGACGGCAATAGTTCAGGTACTGCTTCAGTAGTTATATTACATCCGGCAATGATGGTCGAAACGGTTAGACCATCGTTGGTAATGATTAATTCTAATTGCTTGTGATCTTCGGAGGTATTGATATTAAACCCTACTTTTAGCGGTGGACTGTCTATCAGAATCCGTGTATCGGGTTTAAAGGGATGATCCAACTCATTCAACGGAAGGTGATTTGCAATTATCGAAATACAATCATCATCGTAGGTCTCTTGAATTGAAATATTGGCAGGTTTGATGAAAAGTATGTCACTTTCTTTTTTTCTGCTTCTTCTTGCAAAGAGAAATCCAACGATCATTCCGGCTATTAACAGAACAATGGCATACCCTGCCAACACAAAAGGGCTAAATTTAAAAGTGTTGTTTTGGTTCTGAGGTACAGCGAATATGTATTCTGGCTGTGGCAGCAACTCTCTCAACGGCATTCGGCTTATGAATCCACCTGAGAAATAGTTTTCAATGAGGGTAAGTGATTGCTGACTTCTGCCGTAATCCAACATCAATCTGATGGTTTTCTGGACTATGATCATACTCGATTGAATACCGGTGTATTGGGTTAACCAATTTTCCTGCTCCGAGAGAATATTGAAGGCTGAATCTACCTTCCTTTGTGAGGCATATATCGTGGCCATTCTGATACCTGCTGCCAGAAAGGCTGTCGTATCAGCCGCAGATCTTGAGATTGTTCTGACGTACCGAAGCCACTGCAGAGCCATTCCAGATTCTCCGGACAGATGGTAAAGGTCTGCCAACGACAGAATTGAAGTTGATACTACAAAACTTACACCGGTCTTTCCATCAGTAGTTTTTAAAATGTTTTCAATCACTTTTTCAGCACTCCCCGGATTATGTTTTGCCAAAATAAGGCTTTGTGCTAACTGGCTGCGAATGTTCAGTTGCCAAGAAAACGAGGAATACAGTTGGGCTGATGTGAAATGACCAATTGCCAACCCTTCCTTATTCTGGTTTTCAAAAATAAACCCATTGGTAAGTGAAATCAGACTCATTAAAAGGCTGTCGTTTTTGTCAGGATTCAATTTTGTTAAGAAATTAAGAATTTCGGCAGCTTCTTTAAACTGGTGGTTGTCGGCATAGGTAAGGGCAATTTCTGCTAAAATCAGATTACTGAGGCTCAGATTGTCATTTTCGGTTGCAATTTGTAAGGCTGAAGTCATGTGGGCTGAGCTTTTAAGAGGCTGTCCCTTTGCCTTATAAGCCCTTCCAAGTATCAAATTTCTGTAAAGGAAATACTCGACCCGTTCGGGTTCAGATTGAGGGGGCGTGGAGTCTGATAGCACAATTGATATAACCGAATCGGGAGAACAATAACTTTCCGTAAGCTTATTACTGGCTTTAAAAATATTATACGGATTGTTCTCAGTTTTTTTTCCCAATGTTGATGAGGTGGCAGCAAACGTCTGGTTTGCTCCAAGGGAGCAAACTTGTAGAAGGAGGAAGCCAAAAACTGTTCTCAGCATCAATTGTAATGAATTGATTGCAAAGTTATAGAAATTTGTAGTATTTGGAAATCATGGCTCCTTCAATCAAAACAGTAACTTTGTGTCCCGCTAATTATTAGTGACATTGTGAAAAAAAAAATAGTTATTTGTCTTTTATTTCTGGTTATTCTGCTGATGGGCAGAGGATTGTTTGCGACGGGTAGGGATACCGCTTATCGTAAACCAGTTTGGTTGTCAGCCAGATATGCCTACGGTTTTATTCTCCCCCATCATAAATCTATGGAACGTTTTACCCGTAACCATGTTTCGCTTTATGAGGTCGCGGTTTCTTTCAATAGTGAATTTTCAGATAAAATCAACGGCTTCCATTTTAATTCAGGTACAAGTTACCTGTATTCCTCCTTAAGTGATACCCGAATTCTCGGGGATGTTCATGCCGTTGTTCCATGGATCAGGCAGGCTTATCGCATCAATGCGTTTAGTTTCTCTTTTCGGTTGGGTTTAGGACTGGCATGGGTGACTCATCCGTTCGATCTTGAGACTAATTTTCAGAATACGGCTATAGGATCCCATCTGAATGCCGCTATTCTCATTAACAGTGGATTGAATTTCAAGCCTGATGATCGATGGGTATGGAGTGCCGGGTTAAACTTCATCCATTTCTCAAATGGTTCGACGAAGCAACCAAATTATGGAATAAATTTGCCACTTATCTATGCCGGTATTTCTTATAATTTGGTTAAACAGCAGGGGATACGTCCAGCCATAAAGATTGATAGTGTTACAGGAAGATTCTATATTGGTCTTCAGGCGGCAGGAGGCATCAAGCAGATCTTTCCTGTAAATGGCCCGGACTATTTTACGATGCTGGCTGCACCTTATGCCGGATATCGTTTTACTCATGGCTTTTCAGGACTGCTGGCCTTCGATATTTCCTACAGTGCATCAGATATCGATTACCTTAAGTCGAAAGGCCTTATTGTCACGAGCAAAAACGATGTAATAAAAACCGGCCTGAGCCTGGGGTTTAACCAAAATTACGGGCCCCTGGGCCTATCGTTCAGGTTTGGGTATTACTTTCACCAACTTGAGGATTCTGATGGTCCCTTTTATGATGTTTTGTCGCTGTCGTATAGGCTTCTGAAGGGATTGGATGGTCGGATTATGTTAAAGACTCATTTTGCCCGTGCCGATTTTGTTGGTGCTGGTTTTTCGTATACATTTGATTTTTAAAGAGAATGGAGTTCATGTCCAAATCATTTATTAACCACATTGTTTTCATTGTTGTGCTGACTTCAATCTGGGGTTGCACAAGCGAGGAATGTTTTCATACCAAAGGAAATTCCATTGTAGAAGAACGGCAGGTGTTGCAGCATTTCGACTCGGTAATTATCAGGGGTGAAATGAATCTTACTATTAATCAGAGTTATACTTCCCGTTTGATTTTAAAGGGCGGATCAAATGTTCTGCCCTGGATATCAACCACTTTTAATGGTCGTACACTCACCATCACCGATCAGAATGAATGCTCATTCCTGCGCGATTTGGGATTTGTAGCAGATGTTTATCTGACGGTTATCGATTTGCGATATCTTTCAATCCTTTCATCAGGAAAAACATTGACGGAAGGTGAGTTGACATCCGATTCTTTGGTCGTCGAATACGTTGATGGAGCGGGCATCATTGATATGACTGTAAATGTTCATGACTTTCGTTTCCAGGTCATTAATGGAGCTGCTGACGTAAAATTATCAGGGGAAGCGCAACATTTCTATCTCTATGGTGATGGTTTTGGACCTGTGGACGCAGCAGAACTGCCGGCTTCCTATCTTTTCGTGGCACAACATGGGAGTAATCTTCTCAAGGTAAGATCTGCCGAAAACGGAACTTTGAATGCAGAACTTTTCTCAAATGGAAACATTGGCTATTTAGGAAATCCCAAAGATATTTCAGTCAAACAGTTTGGGAATGGAAAACTGATTAAGTTGTAACTGAATCATTATATGCAAATTATATATAATAAATCATTAAGATTTTATAATACTTTTGGCTTTGAAGCAAAAGCCAGAGCCTTTGTATTGGCAAATTCCGAACAGGATGTACTGGATGCCGTTGCGAAGTCACATGAGTTGAGTCTGCCATTGCAGGTGTTGGGAGGAGGGAGCAACGTCCTGATCAGAAAGGATCAGGATAGTATGATTCTGAAAATGGAGATTGGTGGTATCGTCAGCCGGGAACTGTCGTCAGGCGATGTGTTGGTAAGTGCAGGTGGTGGGTGTGACTGGGAGTTATTAGTAGATTATGCTGTTGAAAACCAACTATGGGGAATTGAAAATCTGACTTTGATTCCCGGTAAAGTGGGGAGTTCGCCGATTCAAAATATTGGAGCTTATGGTGTTGAACTTAAAGATGTGTTTTATTCCCTGAAGGCGTTGGATATGCAAACCGGACGATTTGTTGAAATCAATGCTGATGAATGTCGGTTTGGTTATCGTGACAGCCTTTTCAAACATGAAGGGAAAGGACGCTATATTATAACAGAAGTCACAGTGCGTCTTTCGAAGATGCCATCTCTGTCAACGCACTACGGGCAGGTTACAGACGCTTTGAAAAAAAAAGGAATTTCGAACCCTCAGCCTGGCGATATTGTTCAAACCATTCGTGAAATTCGGCGCGCAAAGTTACCCGATATTCATGAAGTAGGGTCTGCGGGTAGTTTTTTTAAAAACCCATTTTTAAGCGTTTTCGATGCGAAAGACTTTACAGCGAGATATCCGGAGGCGCCGGTTTATGAAGTGAACGGTAATATGTCAAAAGTAGCAGCAGGCTGGCTTATAGAACAATGCGGATGGAAAGGGTACCGGCAGGGAGAGGCTGGTGTATGGCCACAGCAGGCGCTTGTGTTGGTAAATTACGGAAAAGCCACTGGAGAGGAGATCGCCACACTTTCTTATAAAATTATCGTTTCAGTGAAAAACAGGTTTGGTATTGAACTTGAACCAGAGGTTAATTTTTGGTAAGGGATGGGTAAGGACAGCAACATCTGGTTTGTGATCAGGCTTTATGCCGAGGTGGTTATCTGGTTAGGAGCCCTTGTCTGGCTTGCGTCTTCTTCGGCTGATTTTTCAGCGCATGCTGCATTGTGCCCCTTTAAAAGCCTGGGATGGTCGTTTTGTCCGGGATGTGGTCTGGGGCGCAGTATTATCCTCCTATTTCATGGTGAATTTGCTGAATCACTGAGTATGCATTGGCTTGGATTACCGGTCATACTTGTTTTTATCTGGCGAATTGTAACCCTGCTGAAAAAGAATCGTCAGATTTTACGACATTTGAAACCATTTAAATCAATAAAAATCAATAAACCATGATTCATCCGCTTTATAACCTGTTACCCGAGCTTGAACCTGACGAGATGGCCTATGCCCAGTCTGTTACTATAGACTTTAGTGATGGTGATCTCCAACAGTTCGCGAACATGTACCGATATCGGAGGAAAGATACTCAGGTAATCCTTCTTACGTGCCTTCTTGGTTTCTTTGGAGTTGCCGGTGTTCATCGCTTTCTGATCAATCAGGTCGGGATGGGAGTTCTTTACTTCCTGACAGGTGGCCTATGCCTTATCGGCACCATCGTTGATCTGGTCAATCACCGTGCACTTGCATTCGAATATAACCAGCAAAAGATGCACGAAGTGGTGAGTATTATGAAGGGAATTTACCGGTAAACAGAATTTCATCCTTTTTTTTCACCCATTGTGAACCAATTGCCGGGTTGCAGTATGGATAGTCCTTCTTTTGTTTAAATGCCTACCTCGACCTGAAAGCCTATCTGAAAATCGCGATGTTTATATGACTGTAATATTTCTTCGCGCTGACTGATGTTAAGTTGAAGTTTCACTTTGTGGTTGTTCAGGTATTTATTAATGCCTATTGTTTCCATGGAGGATTCTGGTTCGCAGTTTTTTATTTCCTGATCAGGTATAACTACCGTATAACGTGCAGCAATCTCCCAGTGTTGCCTAAGGAGGTAGCTTAATTGCCCGTTTACTCCATAGCCGGTCAATACGTAAAGCCCATCATCCTCTTTGCTATCAAAAGCAGTCCCTTTTGTACTTCTGTTCATATATTCTGCATACAAGGACCAGCCGCGATATTTCATAACAACATCGGCAAATACAGAGGTGAGGTCATGCGGGTTTAACATATATGTACCCCGTTGTCCCAGTGTTTTTATAGCTCTCTGGTTGAGACTCATTCCTCCCCCGATGCTTATTTTGGGACTTTGCTCGCAGGACAAGTCTCCTTCACTGAAATCACCATCACCTGCAAAAGACCCCAAGGGCAGCCATTCGATTCGTCCAGTATAGGCATATCCATTGTCTGATGAGGGACTGTTGCGCCCTTCTCCACTGGAGATAGCTGCCTTCAGGTTGACAGGCATGGTTCTGTTGAAGAGTGTGTAGTATGCAAATACACCAAAGTCGCGATCGATATTGAAGTCATTGTTGCTAATACTCCTGTCCAGAAATTGTTGTTGCCCCGAACTTGTGATCCGCTGTCGGTTGCCGGGGAGTTTCCCCTGACCAAATCCGACGTAGAAATTGCTGTTGAACCGGTAATAAATCATCGCATCACGAATAAGGTTTGGTTCATGGCTGCCTTCCCAATCCTGATCACTTCGTGTAAAGGCCAGTTGAAGATAATAGGTGAATCTTGGTCCGCCCAGATAACCGTCAAGCCTGAGCCTTAGTCTTTTGACAAGAGCTTCAGTCTTCTCAATCGAAATGTCCTCATCGCTTTCCGTGGTCAATTGGATTCTGTTTTGCATCCTGAAACGGATGTTAATTCCAAAGACTGAGTCCGGCGCAGTAAAACCAAGCCCTTTGTCGAAGTGAATATAGGCTCTTTCGTCTGTCTCTACCTGCGCGATTGCAGGGATGGAAAGTATAAGACAGATTACGACTGTCAGCAGAAGATTTAACGGTTTTTTCAATTTAATTTAATTAGTTTGATTAATAATGGTGAAAATTTTGGCAAAGTTCTGAACTAGCTGGAATTATGCATTAAGTTAATGTTAATTCTAAAAAGATAGAATACTACGCTGAAAATTCTTTAAGTGGACTGATTTTTTGATTATATGCATACACGACGTTATCATATATTTGTTATCTTTGATTGTCTATTCCGTATATTTAACTTAATACTTAATTTCTATGAAACGAGCAATTTATTTTCTGCTGGCAGTCACAATCCTGTTTGCGGGCTGCAGCAAAGACGAAGAATCTGGTACCTATTCACTTACAGGCCAGGTAAAGAATGTTTCCGACCGCCTGGTGAAACAGGGTACCGTGAACCTGATGTCGGATGCAACCGTAGCCTATACAACCACTCTGACTGCTGAAGGAAAATATTCATTTTCTGGCGTAAATAAGGGTTCGTATACATTGCAGGTAGTGGTGCCCGGCTATGAAACTTATCAGGAAGCCCTCGCTATCTCGGCAGATGCTTCTAAAAATGCTGTCATTTCGGGAGGAACAACCATGACCGGTACGATCATTAATAGCCAAACCGGTGAAGGACTTGCTAATGCAACAATCGCATTTACTACAGCAGGTGTAAAATCTGGCAGTGCAGTAGCTACAGATACTACCTTTGCCAATGCTGATTTTGTGATTGTTACCGATGAATTTGGTAATTATGAAATTACCGGAATGGCCTATGGTGTGTTTGTAGTAGTGATCAGGGCCTCTGGTTTCACTACCCGTGTTATAACCGAAGTGACGGTTACATCGGGCGAGTTTAACATGCCACAGGTTACTTTAGTTGAGAGTGTTGGTGAGGGAAGTCTCCGTATTATTCTAACCTGGGGCCAGACACCTTATGATCTCGATTCTCACCTGACAGGACCTATTGCCGGAGGGGACAGGTTCCATATGTACTATGTTAATAAAGAGCCGTCTGGTAGCGATGTTAATCTTGATGTCGATGATACATACAGCTATGGGCCAGAGACAACAACTATTGAGGCCTTCCATGACGGCTTATACCGTTTCTCGATTTTCAACTATTCTGATCAAAGTATAGAAGGTGGTCTTGGGATTATGAACTCACCTGCAAAGGTTGAGGTTTATGATGCTACGGGTCTTGTGTTCTCGCTCACTGCCCCTTCATTTACTTCTGGCTCAGGTAATACATGGAGGGTGTTTGAGTTGGCCGTTTCCGGTAACACTTATAACATCGTACCTATTAATGATTATACCTATTATTCAGGTAGCGGATCAGTGGAGAAGAGCTCAATTCCTGGTGAGAAACCTGCTATGAGTTTCCGCCCAAGTGACTTTTAATCAAAAAAAAAAAACAGAAGGAGGCTGTCTGATAAGGACAGCCTTTTTTATGACCCCATTCTAAGTATATTTCAAGACGGGGTATGATCAATCCCCGATCATGGAATAGTCAGATCAATTGATTTACACAGTAATTAAGCCGTTAATCAACGATTTTATATCCTCTGTTTCGTGCCTTATCATGTAGCTCTCTATTCCTGCGATGATCTTTGGACATACAGTCGGATCGATGAAATTCGCTGTCCCTACCTGAACAGCCGTTGCTCCCGCCAGTAAAAACTCTATGGCATCGGTAGCAGTCATGATGCCACCCAACCCGATGACAGGAATTTTAACGGCTTTGGCTGTTTGCCACACCATGCGTAAGGCAACCGGCTTGATGGCAGGTCCGGATAGCCCGCCAGTGACAGTGCTTAGCACGGGGCGACGTGTTTCTGCATTAATGGCCATACCAAGCAGGGTATTGACAACCGAGACTGCATCGGCTCCGGCGCCTTCAACTACCTGGGCAATCTCGGCTATGTTGGTGACGTTGGGCGATAGTTTGACGATCATTGTTTTATGGTATACTTCCCGAACAGCTCTGGTTACAGCGGCAGCCGAGGGACAACTGGTACCGAAGGCCATGCCTCCTTCTTTCACATTCGGACATGATATGTTGAGCTCAATAGCCGGAATATGCTCCAAAGCATTGATCTTTTCGGCTACCTCAATATACTCTTCCACTGTTGATCCGCTTACATTTACAATCAGGTGAGTGCCGTAGTGTTTGATTTTTGGATAGATGTCGCTGATAAACCCGTCTACTCCCTTGTTCTGAAGTCCGACGGCATTGAGCATCCCCATCGGGGTTTCAGCCATGCGGGGATAAGGGTTACCCTGACGAAGCTTTCCGGTTGTTCCCTTAACGAAGATGCCTCCCAAAACCGAGGGGTCGAAGAAATCTTCAAATTCGGGGCCATAGCCGAATGTGCCTGAAGCAGTCATGACCGGATTTTTCAGCACAAGATTATGTATATTGACTTCGAGTGATGGTTTCATGTGTCGGGGAGTTATTCTAACCAGTTTTTTAAATCGTTGGGATCAAATACAGGACCATCAGTGCAGGTGCATTTATTCCCTTCATTGGTCTCAATCACGCAGCAAAGGCAGGCACCCACACCGCAGGCCATCGTCTGTTCGAGACTTACTTCACAGGGTACCTGATGCCGTACCGCCAATCGGGCCACAGCTTTCATCATGGGATCCGGCCCGCAGGTGTAAACCCTGTCGAAGGAGAAGTTGCGCTCTCTCCAAACTTCATGGTGGATCACATATCCTTTGGTTCCGGCTTTTCCGTCTTCGGTGGTGAGCAGCAACTCTCCATGTCCTTTGTAGCGTTCGGGTTCCATAATATATTCTTCTGAACGGGCACCCATTAGTGTGGTGACCCGAATGCCATTTTTGGCAAGGATTTTTCCCAGGTAAAGCAGAGGGGCTACACCACATCCTCCGCCTACCAATAAAGCGCGCTCTCCGGATGATCCTATGTGGAAACTATTACCCAGAGGGTAGACCATGTTGATAGTATCACCAGGTTTCATGACCGCGAGCCGGTTAGTGCCATCACCTTTTCGTTGTACCAACAGGGTGATAGTATTGGCATCATAATCAACATCATGAAAGGATAGCGGACGGCGCAAAAAGGTTCCTGTTGATCCGTCTATACGTACCTCGGCAAATTGTCCCGGGAAGATCGGAGGCAAATTAACCTCAGGTTTAAGCGTCAGCACAAAATGACCAGGATTAAGATCCTTATTCTCGATGATATGGAAATCGTGAATGAACTTTTTCATAACACGGTAAAATTATAAAAAAACCGCTCCATTATCGGGGGCGGTTTTTTGATTTATTATTCTGCAGGTTTTTCGTCGGTTGCCGGCTTTTCCGCTTCGACAGGCTCTGTAAAATCAAGCAGGTTCTTTTCGTGTAACTGGTTATACCAGATGATAACCTTTTTGATGTCGGAGACATAAACCCGCTCCTTGTCAAATTCGGGAAGAATTCCCTCAAACCAACTGCGAAGTTTGGTGCTGTCAGATCCAACTTCAGGAATCTGCCCGCCATCATACTTCTCAAAAATCGCTTTAAAAACATCTTTCAGGGGCTTGTCTTCCTCTCCGGTCGTGAAGATGCTGATCTCTTCGAGGCTGCTCAACTTATCGTGCAGGAAGGCAGGAAAACGTTTTCCATCGGTCAACGATTCAACGATTACGCCTTTTTTGGCCTGCGATACCATCTTAAACAGTCCGCCTTTTCCTGATATGGCAAGGATTTCTTTCAATTCCATCATTTTGTATTATCAATTGGTTTTAAACGGAAGCAAAGATAGGAATTATATTAATCTGTAGTTTCTGTATTCCCCGATTCTGATCCCCGTGAGCTTTTCAAATCGCCATAGGAGCCATGATTTCAACCCGAAATTTTTGTGTGTAGGATCAAAGTCAAATTTCCAGTTTTGCGTTTCAACACGGGGTCGCATTACCTGCGGGTGTGTTCCCTTAAAAAGGGCCAGACTATCGATAGAGGAATATTCAAATCCTTCAGCCTGTTTGATGTTTTGGGCCACCCAATCGTCGCTGTGCCACAGTTTATGAAAATTCTGCTGTTTGGCTTGCTGCTTTTCAGGCGGTTTTACCCATCCGTAATGATAAATTGTCGCCCCTGACGGTTTTACCTTCAGCCTTTTCCCGTTTATTCTGAATCCCTGGGCATCCCGATAGCTGGTAATCCCCTTGCCGGGGCGAATAATTCTGACTTCATTTCTGTACCATCTCCTCGAATCTCCTACAAAATCATAGGAGCCGTAAAAATGCAGGTACTTAAAAAGCAAGCCTTCCACATCAGGGTCATTCTGGTATTTCCGCATGGCGTTGACAACCACCTGAGCATATTCTTCATGTAGTATCTCATCGGCCTGAATGTAAAATGCCCAGTCGGCCTGTGGCGAAATGGCCTGCAAGGCTTTGTCGGTTTCAACAGCCAGTACACGGCCTCCTTCCCGTAACTGCATACTCCATTCTGTCTCAATGATCCTGATTTTTGGACTTCCAATTTCTTTTATCAGTTCAAGGGTTTGGTCGTCGCTTTGTCCTACGGCAACCACCACCTCGTTGCAAACAGGCAATATTGAGGTTATGGCCTCAACTACCGGATAGTCGTAGCGTATTGCATTGCGAACGATTGTGAAGCCTGAGATGAACATGTATGCGTTTTTTGTTTCAGGTGAAGCGATGTGTGTTAATTATCTGCCGATGCTGACTTAGCATTAGTAAAACTATCTCCGCTGGGCTAAAGCTGATACGTGAAACCATAAACTTATCGGCTAAACAGGGAATATCCCGGTATAGTTTTCCGGTGTGATGGTCAGGAGCTCTGCTTTTACAGCATTGCTCACGTTCAGCGTTGAAATAAACCCACGGATGGTTTCCCTGTTGATGTGTCCGCCAGTACGTGTCAACTGTTTTAAGGCCTCGTATGGGTTGGGGTAATTCTCTCTTCTCAGGATGGTCTGGATGGCTTCAGCCACCACAGCCCAGTTGTCGTTGAGATCGGATTTTAATTTTTCTTCGTTGAGTACCAGTTTATTTAACCCTTTAATGATAGAATCGGCTGCAATGAGTATGTGAGCCAGCGGCGTGCCGATGTTGCGGGTCACTGTACTGTCGGTTAGATCGCGCTGAAGCCTTGAGATGGGCAGTTTGGCAGCAAAATGTTCAAACAGGGCATTAGCAATACCCAGATTCCCCTCGGCGTTTTCGAAATCGATCGGATTTACCTTGTGAGGCATGGCTGATGATCCCACTTCACCTGCCTTAACCTTCTGGCGGAAGTACTCCATTGAAACATAACTCCATATATCACGACAAAGGTCGAGCAGGATAATATTTATGCGACGGAGATTATCAAACAGAGCAGCCATGCCGTCATAATGCTCAATTTGTGTAGTATATTGCTGGCGTTCGAGCCCAAGGATATCATTGACGAAAGCGTTGGCGAATACGATCCAGTCGATCCCGGGATAAGCTACATGGTGTGCATTGAAATTCCCGGTTGCCCCCCCGAATTTTCCCATGTGAGGAAGAAAACGGAGTGTTGAAAGCTGGTTCTCCATGCGCTCGGCAAACACACCAAATTCTTTTCCGAGTGAGGTAGGGGATGCTGGTTGTCCATGCGTACGTGCCAGCATGGGAATATTAATCCAGTCATTCATCCTTTGAGCCAATTCTGCTTTTATTCTTGAAAGAGCAGGGACAACAGTATTGCTGAGTGCATCGCGAAGCATCATGGGCATGGCAGTATTGTTGATATCCTGCGAAGTGAGTCCGAAATGGATAAATTCCTTGAAGCCTGAAAGTCCCAGTCTGTCAAATTCTTCCCGCAGAAAGTACTCGACAGCCTTTACGTCATGGTTTGTGATACTTTCGGTGTTTTTTATACGTGTTGCTTCTGCTTCACCAAACGATAGGTAAATTTGTCTCAGGTCGCCAAAATGGGCTCTGTTGAAATCTGCCAGTTGAGGCAATGGGATACGGCAGAGCGCGATGAAATATTCAACTTCTACTTTTACCCGGTAGGCAATCAATGCCTGCTCTGAGAAGTAGCCCGACAGCGGGCTTGTCTTTTGATAATAGCGCCCGTCGATGGGCGAGACAGCTGTGAGAGGTGAAAACATAACTTAGGTTTTTCTGATGGCAAAGGTAGGAAAATTGGGGATGGGTGTTCACTCCCATGGTATCTTCGCGGTGGAAGGGGTTCTGACAGTTCAATTTATTTAAATTACCTTTGCCCCTTTTTTTAAGCTGCCTATGATCTCAGTCGATGGCCTTACCGTAGAGTTTGGCAATACTAACCTTTTTAAAGATATATCCTTTGCAATCAACGACAAGGACCGGATCGCCCTGATGGGGAAAAACGGCGCCGGGAAGTCTACCATGTTAAAAATTATTTCCGGCGGCAGGGCTCCTTCCAAAGGACGCATCTCTGCGCCCAGGGATGCCGTGATTGCCTACCTGCCTCAGCATCTGATGACCGATGATCATCGCACTGTCTTTGATGAAGCAGCGCAGGCCTTTGCACCGATTTTCGAAATGGAGAACCGGATCAACGCGCTTCATGAAGTGTTGGCCTCCCGCGATGATTACGAATCACCTGAATATTATGCTATCATTGAAGAGGTTTCAACACTCAGCGAGAAGTTTTACTCTATCGAAGAGATTAACTATGATGCTGAAGTTGAAAAGATACTCATTGGATTGGGTTTCGAAAGAGCTGACTTTACCCGGTCCACAAGTGAATTTAGCGGAGGATGGCGAATGCGCATTGAACTCGCTAAAATTCTTCTGCGTAAACCTGACCTCATTCTGCTTGATGAACCAACCAATCACCTTGATATTGAGTCGGTGCAATGGCTCGAAGAGTTCCTGATTAACAGTGCCAAAGCAGTCATCGTCATTTCACACGACCGGGCTTTTGTCGATAACATCACCACCCGAACCATCGAGATCACCATGGGACGGATTTATGATTATAAAGTAAACTATTCGAAATACCTTGAGCTCCGTCTCGAACGTCGTGAACAGCAACAAAAGCAGTTCGATGAGCAGCAAAAAATGATCGCCGATAATCAGGAATTTATCGATCGGTTTAAAGGAACATATTCCAAAACCAACCAGGTTCAGTCGCGGGTGAAGATGCTCGAAAAACTTGAACTGATTGAGGTCGATGAAGTGGATACCTCGGCTCTCAGGCTTCGTTTTCCCCCTTCACCACGATCGGGAAGCTTTCCTGTGATTACAGAATCACTGGCAAAAAGTTATGGCGATCACCTCGTGTTTGCCGATGCTTCCTTCTCAATTGTCAGAGGTGAAAAAGTAGCTTTTGTCGGAAAAAATGGCGAAGGGAAATCTACCCTTATAAAGGCCATCATGAATGAGATAGATTATCAGGGAAAGCTGACCATCGGGCATAATGTGATGATTGGATATTTTGCGCAAAACCAGGCTTCGTTGCTCGATGAGGAGACAACGGTCTTTCAGACAATCGACGATGTGGCAAAAGGTGATATCAGAACAAAAATCAAAGATATTTTAGGAGCCTTTATGTTCAGTGGCGATAGCTGGAACAAAAAAGTCAAGGTGCTGTCGGGAGGTGAACGCACCCGACTGGCGATGATCAAGCTGCTGCTTGAGCCTGTTAACCTCCTGATTCTCGATGAGCCAACCAATCATCTTGACCTGAAAACTAAAGAGATTCTGAAAAATGCCCTGATGGATTATGATGGAACCCTGATTCTGGTATCTCACGACCGGGACTTCCTCAATGGATTGGTTTCAAAGGTCTATGAGTTTGGACACAAGCGGGTAAAAGAGCACCTTTCCGGGATTCAGGAATTTCTTGAAAAGAAAAAGCTCGAGCACCTGAAGGAGCTCGAGCGGAAAGGCTGATTTCAATCCCGGTAAATCGGCTGACGCTGTCTTATGATCAAAGTATCTGCCAGCGTCTCTTATCGGGTCTCGAATATTTCATCGAGCGGCTTTCTTACTTTTGCCCAGTGCTGGGTAGCGTCCTCTTCAGAACGGTACCCAATGGTGGCAATCATTTCAGCGCGTAGCCCCTGTTTACTTAAACCCAGAATCTCATCGTATTTATCTGCGTCAATGCCGCCCATGGGACAGGCATCAATGTCCATCAGCGCGCAGGTATTGAGGAGGTTCCCCAATGCAATATAGGGTTGGTGGGCTGCCCATACATAGTTCTGCTCAGGCGTAATATTCGCGAATGAACCTTTCATCGAATCGCCAAAGCCTTTCAGTTCTGCCGGGTTGATGTTTCTTGTGGTAGCTGTCAGATTAATATATTTATCAATGTGCCCGGAAGTCAGATTGGTATAGGCACAAAAAACAAACAGATTTGATGCATCGGTCACTTGTGGTTGTCCATAGGAAGCGGCCTTCAGTTTCTCACGCAGTTCTTTGTCTTCAACGTTTATTACTTTGTATGGTTGCAGACCAAAGGATGATGCAGATAATCTTACGGCTTCTTTCAATATTTCAAGGTCAGTTGAACTGACCTTTCTGGTGGTGTCAAATTTCTTGGTGGCATAGCGCCAGTTCAGGCTTTTAAGAATGTTCATAGTATGAGATTTATTTGTTTATAATTCAGATTATTGTTCAGTACATAGGGACTTCCATCAAAAGGATTCTGGCTTTTGATGTGGAGTTGATGGTTACTTTGTCAGTTTCCCAAATACCATATCCGTCTTTTTTTTCAAGGTGCTGTCCATCGACGTCGGCTTCGCCATCAAGCATGAAGATATAAAGCCCGTTGCCTTCCTGTTTGAAGTTGTAGTTTGCTGAAGTTCCGGTATCAATGCTTCCCAGATGGAACCATGCCTCCTGGTAAATCCATACACCCTGATCATCCTCATTCGGTGAAAGAATCTGGTAGAAGGTGTTTTCTTGCTGAATGGGTTTCAGTGAAATCTGCCCATAGCGCGGTGTCACATTCTTCTTGTTGGGAATTACCCAGATCTGAAGAAACTTTACTTCGGTTTCTGTCAGGTTGTTGTACTCACTGTGGAAAATTCCGGTACCGGCACTCATTACCTGTACCTCGCCTTCTTTTATCACGGTTTGATTTCCGGTACTGTCTTTATGTTTCAATTCGCCCGACAACGGAATGGATACGATCTCCATGTTGTCGTGCGGGTGTGTATCAAAGCCTTTTCCTCCGGCAACACTGTCATCATTCAACACCCGGAGGGCTCCGAAGTGGATTCTTTCAGGGTTGTAATAGCTGCCAAAGCTAAACGTGTGATGACTGTCAAGCCAGCCAAGGTTTGTGTGTCCTCTGGAGGCTGCTTTGTGCAAAATGGTTTTCATAGTAATTGTATTTATTTTTTTTATTTGTAGCAAATTCATTCTGTCCGAATCTGGTCATGGCATCCGGAATTTAGATGCCTGACACAAATATCGTTTCAACGATAGTGTCTTTTCAGGATGTGCATTTTTCGTAAACAAATCCTGAATCACGATGCAAAGGTATGCCGTCATTTTCAGACGATAGGTATGAAAAGGCCGCGAAGGAATATGAAAATCCGGCATTATTTATTCGCGCGGAATTCTGAGGGTGAGTTCCCGGTGTTGTTTTTATAAAAAGCGCTGAAGTTGGCTGGTTCATCAAATCCTAATTTGAATCCTATTTCCTTGACCGACATATCGGTAAAATAAAGTAGCCGTTTTGCTTCAGAAATGAGGCGTGACTGGATAAACTCTCTCGCCGTGGCTCCGGTAAGTGTTTTAATGACTCTGTTCAGGTGGTCGGCCGATACACTTAGTTCGCGTGCATAATCAGAAGGGAGATGCCAATCGGTATACTTCTCTTCTACCATTTTCTTGAAATTCTGAAGGATTGAATGGCGCGCCTCAAGGTTTTGAGTGTGATCACTGTTGAGGCCACAAAGGTTGTTGCACTGAATCAGTATTAGGTTTAAAAGTGATGAGATAGCTTGTTCTTTGAATTTTAACCCGGATGTATAAAAACGCTCAAGTTCATCACAATACGATGAAAGGTGGTCAAGTTCTGCCGGATTCATCGTCAGTGGAGGTGATTCTCTGAAAGCATTGAAAAGTCTCAATTCGTCGATAAACCGCATAGGGATATTGTTTTCGGCGAGAAATTGATCAGAGAAGACAATGATATATCCAACTGACTTTTTCTCTTCTACCAACTGGTGTGCCTGTCCGGGGCTCAGAAAGTAAATCTGCCTTTCGGTCAGTGTATGTGCTTTAAAGTCAATATAATGCATTCCCCTTGCCTCGCGGATGATCAGTATCGTGTAGTAGTGGTGTTTATGGGGCACATCTGGTTGGCCGTTTCTGATCTCATAAACTGTCTCCATCCGGCTTATCCGGAAGGTGACTACTTCGTTCATGGTGTCTACCTGTGTGTAGATTTTCATGTGGATGATGGCTGGATATTTAGGTTTTTATGTGTTGCAGGTTTGAGCCATGTTCATTTCTGAAATTCAATCAAAGCGCTATCTGGTTGGTTTATTGCACACCGGTTGATTTAACATAGGGTGTTGTGATTCTTTCAGGTTAAGCAACTCCCTGATTTTCTCCAGCGGCATGCCAGCCCGTGGGCGGGTGTCTAACCCTACGGCAGCGCAAAATAGCGAGATGTTCTGTGATACGATTCCTGCATCTTCGGCTGCCCAAACCAGCCGGTTGGATTCTTCTCCGCGCGTGAATCTCGAGATGTCGGAAACCAGTACACATATAACAGGCGCAATCGGGTCACCCGGATTCCTGCCGGCAAATAGTTGGCGTTGATTCCCCTTTCTAACTGGTTGCAAAAAATGACTTGCTGCATCATAAAGGTAAACACCCTGTTTCATGAAAATGTAGACGTCGATATCCTGTGCATTAAGCGCCGAAGGGGCTGTCCTTTTTCCTGATTCAGGCCGGTTGATGCCATTGGCTGCCCATAACAGATCTGATAAGTCCTGCAGATTCAAATCGGTAGTGTCAAACTGCCGGGCTGATGCTCTGTGCAGTAGTGCTTTCATGACTGGCAGCCCTCTGTTTGTATCCGGGGGATTGAGTGCAATACCAATCATTTCCTGTGCAACGACTGAGCCGTTCAGGAAGAAAAAACAGCAATAAAGAAGAATTTTTTTCATTGAGATTACTTTGTTAAGTTTTTCCGACTCATTATCAACTTTCTCGATCGCTATCGGGATTTACTTTGGCATTGGCTTAACGCTGAACCAACCTGCAAGGACCTTGCCGAAGGTAATCCAAAATTCTAAATATCACCAATTATACTTAATAATGTAACTACCAGAATTGTGTCCTGTAAAATCTATTTCTTTCGGCTTCTTCCCATCGTGTCGGCTGCAATCATCGCCTCCAGAACCTTTTCCGGAGTTACCTCCATATCTTCATGGTGAATTCCTTCTGTCGGGGCGCAGGTTTTTATCGCCGCAGGCAATAAGTTCTCCCGGCTGGTATTAATGATTCCAATGTCGTGAAAGGTGGTGGGCAAACCAATCTCTTCGCAGAAAGAGTATACTGTATTCATCTCATCAGCAGAAGCTCCGGTAAGATATAGTCCGGTTAGCACACCGAAGGTTACTTTCTCACCATGATAAAATGAATGGGTCTCTTTCAGCACAGTGAGCCCGTTGTGTATTGAATGGGCAGCGGCCAATCCTGAACTCTCGAATCCGATTCCGCTTAGCAGGGTATTAGCTTCTACGATATAAGTCAGTGCCTGAGAAACGTTCTTGTTGTCGTTGTCTGCTTTTGCTTCTGAACCATATTTCAGCAATGTGTCATAACAAAGTCTGGCCAGGTTGAGGGCAGCCAACGTGGTATAGCCTCCGCATTCATTCTTTGACTGGGTTTGTTTGCACGATCGGGCCTCAAACCATGTTGCCAGCGCGTCACCCATACCCGAAACCAGAAAACGGGTAGGAGCGGAGGCCATAATGTTCAGGTCGACAAGCACAACATGAGGGTTCATCTTCTGGTAATACACCGATTCGAAAACGCCATCTTCTGAATAGATTACCGCGCAACCACTGCAAGGTGCATCGGTTGAGGCTATGGTTGGAACCACGATAACTGGGATGCCTGCCCTGTCGGCAGCTATCTTAACAGTATCGATTGTTTTGCCTCCTCCCATTCCGATGAGCACGTCGGTATGTGAGGTCTTGATAATGGCCGATACACGTTTGATCTCGCTTTCGCAGCATTCGCCATTAAATACTTCTATGTCTGGCCATTCTGATTGGCTGCTGCCGATGTAAGCGGGAAGTATCTTGTTTTTACTGGTTGGGGAAGCAAGTATTAGACCTTTTTTTCCCAACAGTTCAACAAGAGCCGGTAGTTCGGCAAGCGCTCTTTCTCCCTGAATATATTTGCCCGGAAAGACTGCCTTGTTAAGCATTCCTGCTGATAAATGAACTGGTGTCAAATTCATTTTCTTTTTCATGGTATTGCGTTTTGTTTTCAACTCAATGCTGAGGAACTTCAGGTGTGTTTTTATGGAGTTCTTTAATTACAATACTCAGTTATTGTGTGAATTAAATATTTGAATTTCAATAAAATAAATATTTGCAGATTTGCTTTAGTAATTGGCAATCAGTTTTTTATATGATTATTATGCTGATCGCTAAATCCTGACTTCTAAGGCAATCGGGATTGATAAGCTTCATGTTGTTAAGATATTGCATAACAAATCAATTCTGAAGCTGAAATAGAAACGAAAAGAATTCATCTTCAGTGTTCTTTGAACGGTTTTAAACATCAAAGTTAAAATTAATTCTATCTGGTCAGTCCAACTGGATTCTTAATTATTGATAAACCCACATGATCCTTATAGGACAGGAGTTCGATTGAATGTTCCCGATCGATTTATAAGTGCCTATTTAGCCATAGCCAATGCCTCCCGACAGCTTTAGAGAGGCATTGCCAACCTGGCAATATTTCCCGTCTTAAGGTTTTTGTCAAATACTCTCCTGACAGGTTGAGCAGGAGCGAAAGTGATATGAGTCTTGTCAAAGTTTAACTTCATTCGATAGCGCTTCGTTTTTCGTTCGTAAGTTTACGAACGGGCTTCGAAGCTACTTCGAAGGGGTATCGAAGGGAGTCCAACTCTGATGCCTGTTAATCAATAGCTTGGCGTAATGACATCAGATCCCATTTTTTGGGGTATTTTTAGGCAATTCTGATAGCAGTGATTAGTTGTTTCCCGATAGCAAACCGGGGTTAGCACGTTGGTGATGTTAGCTTGTTTCCCAATGGCAATCAGAAGCCAAAGCTAAAGCCAATGTCTCCCCAAAAACCTCCATCTAACATACTGTAAACCTGGTAAAAAGATATGTAAAAAAAAGGCGCTGTTCCCTCTTTGATAAAACTTTTGTCTCTCTTTGGCTTGATTATCAGTCTATTTTAAATGTAATAATTGGTTGCATAGCCTTCATTGAACGAACATTCTTAAAAAGTGCAACTTTCCCGATTTTTTTGAACGAAGTTTGAACGAAAAGTCATTAAAATTGCATTTTGGCTGGTTTCAATGAAAAATTTCTGACAATGAAGGGGCTTGGGCTATTTGCAGTTTTTTATATTAGGGTTGAAAAAATGTAAAATGTGTTCACAGAAGTTTGAATTTAATATATATTTGCACTATAACAATGAATTTGAGAATCAATGCCACGGCACAAGTACCGAAATGATTTGATGAGGAAAAATACCTGTCCTGAGCTAGTTTCATGGTTTTGGCTATAAAAAGATTTTGTCTGCGATTTGATTTATAATCGTTATCTGAATGAATTTTTGAGCCTGATCACTGCCTGAGAACAATCCCACACTACAGTCGACCAGATATATGTGATGAAATAACCCAAAGAATTTTTTCCGAAGCTGTAAATTACTAATACCGCATAATTATGAAGAATATCTTACTCAAAGCTTTCATTTTTATTATGTTGAGTGCAATAACTATCATTTGCAACGCTCAGGTTGCCTGGATCCAGCGACCCGATATCGGAGACCTCACCCGCGATGGAGCCGTTGGGTTTGCTATAGGCGAAAAGGGTTATGTGCTTGGTGGCAGGTGCCATGAGCCGGGGCAATTTCTAAACGATACATGGGAATACGATCCTCAGACCGGGGCGTGGACACAGAAAGCTGATTTCCAATCTCAAAGCCGGAGCGGCGCAATTGGATTTGCCATTGACGGGAAGGGCTATTTTGGTTTAGGCTACTATTCTTCTAATGATATATATTACTATTTAGATGACATCTGGGAGTACGATCCCCTTACGAACCAGTGGACGCAAAAGGGCCTTTTCCCGGGTGGTTCAAGATATGCCGCACTGGGGCTGGCTACGGAAACAAAGGGCTATATTGTCGCAGGGAGTGATGGTAGTCAGGGTGTAAAAACATTTTGGGAATACCACCCGGATAGCGATACCTGGCTTCAAATGCCGGATTACCCCGGGAGCGCCTTTGTACGTTTATCAGGGTTTGCAATAGGCGGTAATCTTTACCTGGGTTGTGGAGGAAATGATTCATTGAATGAATTCTGGCAATACAATACACTTTCTGAAACATGGACAGAACGCACGCCTATTCCTGTTGCCCGCTTCAGTGCTGTTGGTTTTTCCATTGGCAACACAGGATATATCGGAACCGGCGATGCAGGTTTAATCTCCAAATCGACTTCAGATTATTCATACAACGATTTCTGGGCATACAATCCCGGGCAAGATAGCTGGACTGAAATGGTCGTGCTGAACAGTGGAAGCGGCAGATCGGGCGCTATTGGATTTTCTATCGGACAAAAGGGATACATTGGAACCGGAACCGACTATTACACCACCTGGGGTATGGTGAATTATTATAAGGATTTCTGGGAACTCGATTTTAGTGTGGGTATTACAGATGGACCCTTAAGTATAAATAACTCCGGGCAACTTACTGTTTACCCGAACCCTGCTTCAGGAGGATATTTCAATGCTGATATTGTCCTGAATGGTAGCGTAGGTCTGCTTTCGTTGATTTCACCAAATGGTGTCATTGTTTTGGAAAAACAGGTTGAGTGCTCCTCGGTAGTGACTATTCCTGTCAGCCATTTGCCTTCCGGTCATTATATACTACGTTTGAATGAGAATGGCAGGATGAAAGCTGCTGCGAAAATTACTTTGCAATAGCATAAAATATTACATAAGGGAAATCGGCTTGATGACGCATATTTCGCTATTAATTTATATCAAATGCGGAAGTTTATTATTCAACAACTAAATTTAAAAATTGAAATGTTAAAAAAAGTTCATTCTTGTACATATCTTAAATTAAAGTATGCATTCATCGCGCCCTTTCTTTTCCTTGTGTCCTTTTTTCTGTCAACCAATACATCAGGGCAGGTGTATGTGCCATTCCCTGAAACAAATGCCATCTGGAGTGAAATTTTCACGTGCCAACAGCCATTTGAGGTAAATACTTATCAATATGGAATTTCAGGCGATACCACAATTAGCAATGTCTTATATCATAAAATTTATCAATTAACTGATACGCTGTTTCCCCTGGCACCAGGAGAATTCTGCGGAGCCATCAGGGAGGATAATAAAAAGATTTATGTAATTAGTTGTAATTCTGTCTTTCCGGGTTCGGGTAATTCTGAAGTGCTGTTGTATGACTTTTCAAAGAAAGCAGGTGACACAGTTTTTGTGGGACAAGACGGAATTGGTCCGGAAGGGGATTTGGTGATAGATCACATTGATTCTGTTTTAATTGATAATAATTATCGAAGAACATTTCATTTTACAACCATGTTGGGCTATTTCTGGATAGAGGGCATCGGGAGTACACGTGGGCTTTTTTCGCCAATTATGGGCGTAACAACAGGATACCAGAAATGGCGACTGATTTGTCATGATCAGGATGGCGATGTAAAATATCTGAATCCGGAGTTTAATACCTGCTTCCCGGTTTTGGAAGGGGTAGGCGACCTTGATAATTTGGAAAGGCAAGTAGCCATTATTCCAAATCCGGTCACAGGTCAAAGTGTTGTGAAATTTGACAATATGGATAAGTCAATGCAAGTTTTTGAGATTTATAACCTTACCGGGCAGGTGGTGAAGAGGTGTGAAATCGCAAATAAGAGTCAAATTATTCTTAACAGAAATGATTTCAAGCCAGGTAATTATTTTTATCGCATCAGCGGTTATAATCAAATTCATTTGTCGGGGAAAATCATTTTTAAATAGTGTTTGTCTATAAAGCCGCTGTTTTTTTAGGCCACCCGAATTTTGTTTGTGGAGCAAATAGCTATTATTACCAACAAAGGACAAAAGTCAAATATTGTTAATGGTGTAGCTGATTACATTCATCTTTTCGTTGGGTTAAAACCGTCAATGGCTGTTTCGGACATGGTGCGGGATATTAAAAATAATTTGGGCAATCTTATAAACGATAAAAAATTTGTGAGAGGAAATATTCGTTTGAATGAGATGATGAATAATATCACCCCTTCGGGGTTAAATATCATGAATGAATATTGTTATCTATAATAATATCAGCCCTTCGGGCTTAAATGAAAACAAATCCCGAAGGGATGAAATTATTATAGCAAAAGATGTTAATACAACCGAAACCCCGAAGAGGTGACATATTATGCCTGGCACATTTTCATAAATATATATTCAAATCGTTTTACCGTAATGTTTTAGCCCCTTAAATAATCGGACAAGCTTATAGACAAAAATCTATAACTTTATGCTGATGAAAAAAGAACCTTTCCTCCAGAAGAGAAGCTTCGGATTATAAATAAGCCCATGAGAACGCGATGACTACTACTACCAGAAAGTGTGGTTTTTATGCAGCGTCCTGTTTTCCTGAAAAACGCTGGTGGTACTGTACAGTGATATTTCCGGAATATATCTGCGCTATTCAGGCCAGCCGGTATTGATGCTTCCGGTGATGATACCGGCTTTAATGGATGTGAGTGCGGTTCTGATGCTATCGGGGATCATGGCCTCATAATCATGAAATGGTGCCATTCCGACACCATTGTTCGATAAATTGCAGTGGCTGACAGTGCCACCAGTGAATGACTGTGTGCAATATTTTCCAATGGCGGTATAAACTATCGCATCAAGTTCTTTCATACAGGAGGTTAACAGATAAGGGCCTACTTCAGGAATAGACAGATATTGGTCGACATCAACGCCAATGGCCCATTTACCTGATTCTTTTACTTTGTGAAGCACACCATTACCTGTCTTTCCGGCAAAGGCAAAGATGACAGAGGCACCCTGCTGAATGAGGCTATCGGCCAATCTGGCGCCTACCAGCGTATCGGTGAAAGTGCCGGCATAACATCCGATCCCGTTGACTTGTCTGGTGTAAAATGCATTGTAGTAATTAATTCCTGCTAAATAGCTGATCGAGAATTGTCGGATTTCCGGTATTTCCGGTCCCCCGACAAACCCTGCAACCGGATTTTCCGGCGCTTGTATGTCTGCCCACCATGCTGCCAGAAAGCCACACGGGAAAGAACTCTGGTCAACATCAAATACTATGCATTGCAGGTTTGCGGGCGGGTTATCCATTTGATAGTCAATTAAGATAAAGCTGATGGAAGGATTTGCATTGGCAGCTTCAAGGGTAGCCTCTGCAGCATCGTAACCACTCGTGATGATCAGGTCGTAATCCTCCTGTACAAAAAAACTGATTCCTGTCAGGAAATCAGCAGCCGATGTACATTCATAAATCTTGGGTGAAAGTTGATAATCTATGGCAGCCCGTTGAAATCCCTGAAGGATGTTCTGGTTAAACCCAGCATCATTATACCCGCCCAAACCTCCTACAAGTCCAACCTTTACCAACGGCTGGGGATCGGATTCGGTATCCTTTGTACATGATACAGTTGTAAGTGTAATCATCAGGATGAGGTATAGGGAGAGTTGTTTTTTCTTGATCATTTTGATAGGTGAGTTGATTAATAATTTAGTTTATAGACGTCACGCCTGTAAAAGGGGTGTGATTTTATCTTGATTTTAGTGACCGTATAAAATTAAAAAGAATGACTGAATGAAGCTATTGAAGCCGGGAAAGGATGGTGTTTTTAAAGGCTATTGGCTTTTGGTATGGCTTTTCTCTCATGTTGTAAATAGTGCAATTCTTGTAAATAATATCGTTTCAAGCTTCCGGAACTGTACGCCGGAGGCTTATCTCAGGATACCTGATAAATATCATTAGTTAGATAAGGCTAATCTTCTCCAATGTTTATTTCGGTGTCGGAGGATTCGTTAATATTTCTTTCATACTCACTGATGACCATCCTGGCTTTCTCTACATCAATGTCAGAAACAAAGACTTTAACAGCTCCGGCGCCACCCGGGGCAGAATACCACGGATAGAGCGTGCCCATGATTCCATCTTTAATAAATGATTCTATTTCAGAATCAGCCAGAAGACTCTTTAGCAATTCGGCTTGCCAGAGTGTTCCGGCGAAAACTTCAACCGGGTGTATTTCATTATTAGGATGCATAATGATGGTTTTTTAATGCGATGATTGATAGAATATCTTATAAAGTTTGTTTGGATTCAATGAGTCAAATTATGAAAAAGGTGATTTGTTTTTCGTCAATACCTTTACGTTTTCTGATCAACGATTTGTTTAATTGTTCTTCGGGTTGTGAATAACCCGGATGTTCCATGATCTCATAAATCCTTATGCTTTAGCAGTGAAGCAGTCATTCTTTTCACATGGGGCAGAATGGATGTCTTATGCGAACGGGTTCAAAGGTAGTTAAATTTGTTGCCAACTGCGGGTACCACACTGAATATTTGATTCACGTCCCCGATATACAGTCCATAAGCCACCAGAGGGACTTATGGTTTTCCAAGGGTGGTGATCACAGAGGAATTCGTAATAATTCACTTATTTATACCTGATAGATTCTTGTTAGCCTTACTCTTTGTAAAATCCATAATATCACATCTGTTCTGCCGGACTGATTACCGGGTAGTGTCTTTTTTGCTGGTAACATGGCTGTCATAAGTGGAAGTAGTTTCGCCGGAAGAAGATGTGGTATTGAAATCAATTTTTGCGCTGGGATTGGTATCGCGATTTGCGCTGATGCCTGGTTTTGTATTTAAACCTCCTTAACCGGCAGGCTGATGAAAACTACAGTACCTTCACCTGGAGTACTTGAAGCAGAAATTTCACCTTTCATTAATTGTACAAATTCAAAGCAGATCATCAGTCCGAGTCCGCTCGATTGGCTTTGTTTGTGATCATGCTGGCTAAGCCGGCTTTTGAAATCAAACAAGTACTTTACCTGTTCTTCCGGCATTCCCTTACCGGTATCTTTTATTGATATAATGATGTTTTTATCTTTGTGTTCGGCTGTATAGGTAATCTTTCCGCCCCCCGGGGTGTGCTTCAGGGAATTGGTGGTGATATTTCTGAGTATTGTTTTCATCATATCCTCATCACACCAGAGGGTGATGTCTTCAGGGACTTGATTGATTAATTCAATAGCACCTTTTTTTGCCTGCTGCATGTGATTGGTTATGATGGCCTCAGACAGTAAGTAGAGATTGACTTGTGATTTGTCGGGTTTTATTAAGCCGCGTTGTGCTTTTGACCATGTTAGCAGATTTTCGAGCAGGTTATAAGCAATGTTGCCCGATTTCTGGAGGACTTTCGCGTATTCATTAATCTCGGTGTTGGGAAGGTCTCTGCTTTCTTCTTCGATTATGGCAGTCATTCCCAGTATGTTGTTAAATGGGTTGCGCAGATCGTGGGCAATGATGGAGAATAGTTTGTCTTTGGTGATATTAGCCAATTCAAGTTCCAGGGACTGAGCTTCAATTGTTTTCCCTTTCGTTTCAAGATGGTTGTAAAGTTTTTTAAGTTTTAACCGGCTCAAGATGATCAGGAGGGATGCAAAAATGAGAATGATCATCAGTGCAATGAAAATATTGTTTATTGTTTGATGATGCTCGATACTCTGTTGTTTCAATGCATTCTCATTGCGCAGCCGTTTGTTTTCAATATCGCTGATTTCCTGTTGGAACTGTGCCTGCAATTCGGCCAGTTTTAGGTTGTGCTTGTTGGTATTAATGCTGTCAAGTAGTTTTACGTGCTGTTCAAGGTAGCTTAATGCCCTGACCGGGTTTCCCAGCGATTTGTTCGCCATGTATAAACCTTCCAGGATGGGCAGCTTAATATCACTGTCTGTGCCATCGTCCAATGTGTCGGCCATTATGTAGTAGTTGAGTGCTGTAGCTGGTTTCGATTCTTTAAGGTACATAGAACCCAGGTTGATGTAGTTCATGACAATCCCCATGGTTAGGTTCAGTGATTGGCAGATTTGCAGAGACTCTCTGTACGATTTCTCAGCTTCACGGTATTTCCCCATATCAGCCAACAAGTTTCCCGTATTAAGGGTTACTCTTGCAACTCCTGTCAAAGAATTGATATTGTGATAAGCTGATTTTGCCAGATTAAAATAATACAGGGCGGAGTCTGGTAAGTTTTCCTGACGGAGTGAGACACCAAGGTTAGCATAATTTAGAGCTAAATTAATTACATCTGTATTATTGGATTTTAAAATGCCGATTGCTTGTCTGTAAAATTTTATTGAGTTTTTATATTCAGCCTTGCTGTAGTACTCGAGTCCGATATTCCCCAGAATAATACCTTTTGCATCAGTTTCTCTATTTGCCGGTTTCCCCGATCTAAGCGCCTGCATATAATAATAGATGGCACTATCATACTGTTTAAGGTTACTGAAGGCAGAAGCCAGGTTGTTAAAAGCTCCTCCCATTTTGTTGGATTTGATCTTTTGATAATACTTAAGTGATTGCCTGCCATAATCGATTGCTTCATGATACGCTCTGGTATTTTGTTTTGACAGGCAAAGTTGAAAATATACTAAAGCCCTGAGGGTATCGCTGTTGATTTCATTGGCAATTTCCAGTGCCTGATACTGTAAGGCAAGGGCAGAATCGTATCTGTCTTTATGGTGATAGTAGATCGACTTTAGCAGAATGGCTTCCGATTCAGAAGTCTTGTCGTGAAGCGCGATAGAGAGTTGTAAGGCTGCCTCTCCAATTTCTTTCAGCATCATAGGATTGGAATGCTCAATCATTCTGCCTGTTTTCAGCATCAACCTCAGCTTGTTTCCTGGCTCTTTTTCTTTCGAAAAGGCATTGCGTAAGCTGTCATTGGAAGCATTCAGGCTCATTATATTAACGAATACTGTGAAAAAAATAATTCCCGTTATCCTGCTTTTGATGATGATGTTCTTCATGAATGTTTCTCCGTTGTGTTCTGGTTTGTAGTGTGTTGAAAGGGGAGCCCGTTGATTTATTACAGATATAATTATCTCTGAAGTATTTGTGATGCAATCTATCAACAATAACGCTTTCATCTGTCAATGGTTGAAAGAGCATCGTGAAAAAAGCTTCACTGAAGTCAGATTGCTGTTTTGGTTTCTTGTTAAATAATTAAAAATGATTGGATACTGAATGACTCATCTGGAATATTTAATAAACGAACCCGATTTTTCTCATCACCTTTTCAGACGAACTCCAATAGCAAATATAAGAAAATGTAAAGAAAATTTTAATCCCTTTCTTCGGGCTTCAGTGAAATCGCTTCCTTTTGCCGGTATCCTGGAACTTTCGGTAAGTTGGTTATCATAATATCTTGAGTCAAGTTTGCTGGTTGTTTTTGGTGATGAAGTGAGATTAAGGTTGTTGAAATATCAATCGTTAAAATGACTGATAACCAATTAGCAAATGGTGTTGCTTGTATAACAGTGTTGATTTAATGCACAAGTGTTGAAATATTCATCAAATATAAAATGCTGTTTAGTAGGTGTTGGACAGTGATGTATATTTTAGTGTTGATATATTCAACACTAATTTAGAGAACACCGGCTTCTGGAATTAGTCACTATGAAAATAATGTATTGGTAATCAATTGTATAGTCTAAGTATTTCAAGTATGGCACTGTTCTTGAAAGAACATAACACAGACGGGGAATGAATAAAATAAATGCCATGAAAACAAAAGCTTTTTTAATCACAGTGGGTATGACGTTACTCTATGTTTGCCATGTAAATGGTAATCCCGGGAGCGTTACATCTGGTAAAACGGAGGTGAAGTGCTCATCTGAGTTGTTACCGCTTACTTCAGTTTGGGTAAGTACCTACAATAGGATGAACCAGAACAGTCAGATAATCCTGACCAACACTAGTACTATCAATCCAGATATGAAATCGTTCGATCAGTTGACATTTATAACCGGAAAGGCATTCAAACCGGCTCAGGAAGAATCAATCTGGAGCATGGTTGTTGCCAGGGATGTTATCGTGCCGGTTATCAATTCTGCTAATCCCTTTCTTGTTGGCATCGGCAGGCAAGGTGTTTCATCCGGAGCCTTTGAGAAGGCTCTTGTAACCGAAGGTGCCAGTAACTGGGGAACATTGCTTCGTGACAACCAGCCTTCAGAACTCCATTTGTATGCTTTGGAGAATGAAATGGTCAGGCATGGTCTGGAAGATTTCCTGAATGCACCTTCTACACAATCATTACAAATTACATGGCTGAATGAATCTGATCTTTTAGCTGCTCTTAAGGCGGATCCATTATCCATTGGGTTTTGTAAGCTGAATAGTGTTTGTCAGACTGAAAGTCAGGAAATGATAGCGGGGCTTCAATTCCTTCCGATTGATAAAAACGGTAATGGAAGACTCGACTATATGGAGAATATCTATAGCGATGTCAATACTTTCCTGAGGGGTGTCTGGATCGGGAAATATCCAAAATCACTTGTAACCAATGTCTATGCCGTGTGTAGTACCAAGCCCTCTGGTTCAGCTGAGCTGGCTTTTCTCCAGTTTATCCTTTCAGATGATCGACCACTCATCGCCTCTGACGGGTATGTTAGTCTGACACAAAGTGAAAGAGAATCGCAACTCGGACAGCTCCTGACTACCGGATCAAATGATGTCGCCGGACAATCAACTGCCGATTTTCCCCTTATAACAATCTTAATAGTTTGCGGAATTCTTTTAATCGCCGGTGTTGTAGTTGTGGCCATTGTCAGGAATAGACCCGATACTCCTGAAGTTTCAGTGAAGTACATCATGCCTCTTCCAAGGGGGTTTGATGACAACGGGCTTGATACTCCGGGAGGGCTGTTGTACGATAAATCCCACATGTGGGCCTTCATGGAAAAAGATGGAAGTATATTGGTTGGTGTCGATGATTTCATTCAGCACGTTACAGGTGCTATTACTCGGGTCATACTGAAGAAGCAGGGCGAGCAGGTGAAAAAAGGTGAGCTTATGCTTTCTATACTACAGTCGGGAAAGATGCTCAATCTCTACGCTCCCGTTTCAGGTACCGTAGCTCAGCAGAATGAACAGTTGGTCAACAATTCGTCGTTGATTAATAGCTCACCCTATAGCGAAGGATGGGTATATAAAATTAAACCGACCGACTGGCTGGCTGAAGCACGACAACTTATCAGTGTAGATCGCTACAAGATTTGGCTGAGGTCGGAATTCTTGTGGTTGAAAGATTTTTTAGCTCTGGTTCTCAGAAACGATAACCCTGAACTTACTCATTTGGTTCTTCAGGATGGCGGCGTCATCCGCGAGGGTGTACTTTCTGAGTTCGGACCTGAAGTCTGGGAAGATTTCCAGACAAAGTTCCTTGATGCGGCTAAATAGGTGGGCTGGATAACCAATGATGCCTGAAGGAGTGTGTTCCGCAAAAACCTTAAGCCATACACCTTATTGGCATAATTAAATGGTTACTGTGATAATGATTCTAATTTCAACCACCGCCTGAAGTATTGAAATATTGATATAGAATGAGGTTTGGAAATAATGCAAAAATGAAAGAACTGGTTTATCGCCAGTTTTTTCTATATTGCGAAGTAATGTTTGCAATTGATGGTGATCATCAATAATTCAAATACAGATCTGCAATGAATCCTTTTAAAATAATGTTTAAACTGAGCAAGGGTGGGGTTTCATTTAAGGGAAAATACCTTAAGTTCCGCCGTTCGATTTATGGCAGGGTTGTACTCATCATTACAATTCTTTCTGTTTTTCTGTTTGTTTCATTTGGATTGATTTTTCGCTCTGTGTATGAGCAATATCTCAATACAGTCATTCTGCAGAACGGCAATAATGTCGGATCGTTGGTGGAGGGGGCTCTCTATCGTTCGATGGTTGAAAATGATCAGAGCTCACTTCAGAGTACCCTTGATATCATCCATAATATGCCGGGGATTGAGGAGGTAAATATGTATGATGATGAAAATAATCTGGTGTACACCTCTTTGCCTATGGATACACTGAGAGAGTTCCAGCCCGATTGTAAAAGTTGCCACAATGATCTGAATACCATTTTCCCAAGAAAAGAGAAGACCTACCGGATTATCTCAGCCGAAAACAAGTGCAAGATGTACGAACACAACCAGGATGAACGACATTTGTTGATTATTTCCCCGATTCTTAACTCTAAATCTTGTTACGAAAATTCCTGTCATGCTCACGGGGCAACTGATGATGTGCTGGGGTCACTTGTGATTAATGTACCGCTGGAAGAACTTGATTCAACAGTCAACAAGTCTTCGCTTGAGTTTTACATGTTGGCTACGCTTACTACTATTCTTTTAGCCTCTTTTCTAATCTTTTTCACCAGACGGGAAATCAAGAAACCTCTGAATAAGCTCATTTTGGCCAGTGTGGCTGTAGCCAAAGGTGAAAGGAATACGCGAATTGAGGTGAAGTCGAATCAACTCGACGACATGAATATGGTGTCGATTGCCTTTAACCAAATGCTTGATCATTTGCAGAAGGCCACCATTGAGTTGGAGAACTGGTCACAGCAACTGGAATACAAGGTACAAAAGAAGACAGAAGAATTGAGTACAGCGCAGAATGAACTGATACATATCGATCGTCTGGCCTCCCTTGGAAAGTTGTCATCCTCGGTGGCACATGAGATAAACAATCCTCTTTCCGGTATACTGATCTACACCAAGCTGGTTAATAAACTGTTCGCCAATAAAGAGTTGTCGGATGAGAAAAGGGGAGTAGTTATGAAGCATCTTAAGATGATTGAGACCGAAACCAAGCGTTGTGGAGAAATAGTGAAGGGGTTGCTAGATTTCTCGAAAAAAGACCAGGAAGGTTATGAACCTAAAAGCCTTCACGAAATTTTGCAAGAGACCTATGATTTGATGGCACACCAATTGAAGATTGCCAATATCAGGTTTTTAATGGAATTCACCGCTAAAGCAGATGTAATCTACTGTAGTCCTAATCAGATTAAACAGGCCTGTATGGCCATGCTGGTCAACTCAAAAGAGGCGATTACCGAAAATGGGGAGATCATAATCCGAACAATGAATCCTGATGCTGACACCATTCAGTTGGATATTGCTGACAATGGTATTGGGATATCTCATGATGATTTGGCTCATATCTTTGAACCATTTTTCTCTTCTAAACAAGAAGCAAGTGGAATTGGACTTGGTTTGGCGATCGTGCATGGAATAATACAAAGCCACAAGGGGCGAATTCATGTTTCATCTGAGTCCGGCCATGGGGCCACCTTCTCAATAGTATTATCTTTAGTCAAAAATTAATCTGTATTTGGTATGGAAAATATGATATCGATCTTGATTGTAGATGATGAGGAGTCGGTCAGGGAATCTCTCAACAGTTGGTTCGCTGAAGATGGTTATTCTGTAAAATGTGCTGAGAATGCAAAAACTGCTCTTTCGATTCTTGAAGGACGACGTTTTGATATCATCCTGGCTGATTTGAAGATGCCGGGTATGGATGGTCTCGAGATGCTGCGGCGGATAAAATCGATGGACAAGGATGCGATCGTAATTGTAATGACAGCCTTTGCTACGGTTGATACTGCTGTTAAGTCATTGAAAGATGGCGCATTCGATTATGTGACGAAACCATTTGATCCCGATGATCTTTCCCATTTGATCAGAAATGCTTCACAGCAGATTATATTGACCCGGGAAAATGAGACCCTGAAAAGCAGGGTGGATTCGTTGACCAGTGTAGAGGATTTGATTGGTAAAAGTGAAGGTATTCAAACGGTACTCAGGGAAATTGAAAGTGTGGCGCCTACAAACTCTTCAGTGATCATTACCGGTGAGAGCGGAACTGGCAAAGAATTGGTGGCCAGGGCTATTCATGCCAATTCGCAGCGTAAGTTTTATCCGATGGTAAGCGTCCATTGTGGTGCTCTGACCGAAAGCCTGCTCGAAAGCGAGTTGTTCGGTCACGAAAAGGGAGCCTTTACCGGGGCTTTGTATAACCGCAAGGGGCGGTTTGAAATGGCTGACAGCGGTACGATCTTTCTCGATGAAATTGCCACCATCTCAACAAAAATGCAGATAGAGCTTTTGCGTGTCCTTGAAACCAAGAGTTTTGTCAGGGTTGGTGGTAATAAGGAGATTTCATCCGATTTCAGAGTTATCTGTGCAACGAATAAGGACCTGAAGAAAATGGTTGAAGAAGGAACCTTCAGGGAGGATCTGTATTACAGGCTTAATGTGATGAATATTCATGTTCCGCCGCTCCGTGAGCGCAAGGATGACATCCCTCTGCTTGTCAACTATTTCATCAGCAAATACTGCACCTCGATGAACAAGCCCCTGCTAACCATTGAACCTGCTGCACTGAAACGAATGCTCGATTATCCTTTCCCCGGGAATATCCGTGAACTGGAAAACATGATTGAACGGGCCATCGTCGTTGGGAATAGTAAGAGGATCATGCTGAAGGATTTGCCTTTCAACAAAGAGCTTATTGATAGTGATGTGGAGAGCCTCGAGGATTTTGAGAAAGCCTTTGTGCTGCAAATTCTTAACAAATACAACTGGAATATTTCACGTACAGCTCAGGCATTAAAGGTTGATAGGGTTACGCTTTATAATAAGATTAAGAAATACGGACTTAAAGATTGATAACGTTTTTTCTCTTTTTGTGAACTAAAGTTTGAAACACCCGATCAGGCGAAAGACTGTTGATTCCTTCTAAATGATTCATCAAGACATTATACTGGTACCCTGCGGCCACTTCGAAAAGAGATTTCTTGAGACGATAGCCCGCAGGGTGGGGTTTGAATTCAATTGTCCTGTCAACACTGTTGAGGTCAGGATTGAACTCGGTGATGCTTATGACCCCGGGCGAAGGCAATACAACGCCGATAAATTGCTGAAGGCTCTCAGTTCGCTTGTTCTTGCAAATAATTCATCCAAAATCATTGGTTTGTTTGATGTTGACCTATTCATCCCTATATTGACATACATTTTTGGTCAGGCGCAATTGAGCGGTCGATATGCTATTGCTTCGGCCTATCGACTCAAAAATGAGCGTTATGGGATGAAATCTGATGATGTGCTGTTGCAGGAGCGGTTTATCAAAGAGGTGATTCATGAACTGGGCCATACGATGGGGCTGGTGCATTGCTATAACCCTGTCTGTGTGATGCGGTCGGGCACCTACCTCGAAGATATTGATCAGAAAGGATCAACACGCTGCTATGCCTGCCGGAAAATTACACAGGTGCTTTAGTGGAAACACTTTTAGTGTCTGTGATTTACATGTTATCGTGAAATCGGGATTGTGAGCCTGTGATTTCTGATTAGCCTTCCAAAGTTTAATCAAAGAATTTTTAACCATGGTTTAGGCAAATACTATCTGAAATGAGCTTGGCCAATGGCACTTTGAGTTTTAATGGGTAGTCGGACTATAACAGCCAGGGAAAAAGATAGTATGTCCTGACTCGGTAGGCAGAGTAATCCTGAAAAGTTGCTTTGAGTTGTTTCTCTTCCTTGATGATTTTAATGACCAATACGATGAGGAGTCCCAGAAGAGCCGATAGCCTTTGATGGCTGTATTGGGTTGCTACCAGTGGTATGAAGAGGATTAGCAGCGAGGTATACATCGGGTGCCTGATGAGCCGGTACGGGCCTGTAGTGATGAGCAGAGCCCCCGGTAACAGATCAGGCATTATATTGATTCGGCTCCTGCGCATGGCGATAATTGCCCAGCAAGCCAGTATGCCGCTGAGTGAAACCGGTATCATCAGCCAGTATGAATTGGGATTCCAGACTTGACTGTAGAGCAGAAGTACAATGAGTAAGACCTGAAGGAAAACCAGGGAATAAGAGACCCATCCGGATTGGTAGGAGGTAGTGTCTTCTTGGATGGCCATTTCTTTCGGTTTTATTTAGCTTTACGGGCTGCCAGCCCAATACTTTCGAGCAATGTACTCGATTCATTGGGTTTAAAGACGCCCCTGTTAACCGCCTTAATTTCCTCAATTGTATAGAAAGCATTGGGGTTAAAATGGTTTATCACGCTGGTGACGTGTGGGATGTTTTTCCGTTTAATGATGGTAAAGATGATCTTTACCTTCCCGGTCGATCCCTCAGCATCAACTTTTGTTAATCCGTAGTGGTTTTCTATCAGGAATCTTTCAAGGTCTGAGGTGTCTTTTTTAGGGATGATCCGAAGTAGCACAGTTCCTAACGAAATCTTTTCTTCGAGCCTGATGCCAATGTAATTTCCCATGGCAAAGCCAGCCCCATAACCAATATAGCAAAACAAGTTGGAATCGATATATTCTAATGCAAAGCGTACGGCAACCAGCCAAATAATAACCTCGAAGAATCCCAGAAAAGGTCCCAGAAAACGATAGCCTTTTGATACAAAAATGATACGAAGGGTGCCGATGCTTTGGTCGCTTATTCTCGCCAAAAAGATCAGCACTGGAACCAGGATATAGGTAAACAGGAATGAATCAGATGCAATAAAGGGTTCCATAGGTCAGCTTTTTTTAATAATCCTTAATACAGTGGCTATTTAGGCCTAAATTCCCACGATGCGGATAGCGGTACGGCGGTTCTTTGCCCTGCCTTCATCAGTCGTGTTGTCATCGATGGGTTGTGATTCACCGAAACCTTTATAAGATAAGCGGTCGGGGACAATATTCTTTTTTGAAAGGTAATCAAAGACAGCGCGTGCACGGTTTAGTGACAATTCACGGTTGTAATCTGAATTGCCCTGATTGTCGGTATGACCGCTGATCTCAATCTTCATTTTTTCATTTTCGATCAATAGCGCTACAAGTTTATCAAGTTCTGCGACTGATTCAGGTTTAAGTTGGTAACTGTCGGTGTCGAAGAAGACATTGTTGAGTATCATACTTTCACCAACGGTAATGGGTTGAAGTGGAACGTCGCGCAGAAAAGGGTTTTCAATTCCATGGTTACCGGTAAAATTGAAATGTTCGGAATGGAACAGATAGCCTTTCTTCGAGACATTGAGTGCATAAGATCTCCCGGAAGGAAGTGCTACCAGAAATTCTCCGTTAACGGGATTGCTTACACTACCGACTATCGGTTTTCCTGATTCAAGTTCGATTAGTTCAAATCGGGCTTCCAGTTTCTGCCCGGTTTTATAATCATACACTGTCCCTTTTAAGTATGTAAGGGTTTGTGGACGTGAGATTGCAGGCATCTCAAAACTGTAGAGGTCAAGCAGTCCATACCCGCCTTTGCGGTCGCTTGCAAAATAGCCAAGTTTTCCATCGCCCGATACCACCAGACTGTTTTCATCACGAAAGGTGTTGATGGGGTACCCCAGATTGACAGGTTCAGTCCATTGGCCGGCACTATCGCGCCGGCTCATGAAGATATCAAGCCCACCCATGCCGGGGTGGCCATCGCTTGCAAAGTAGAGTGTATTTCCATCGGGGTGAATGAAAACACTTTCTTCACGGCCCGGGGAGTTGATGATAGCCGGTAGGCGCTGTGGCTGGGACCAGTGGCCATCGGGACTAAGTTCACTGGTGAAAATATCCTGTTGACTACCTCCCTGACTGTCGCGGTAACCTCTGACGAAGTAGAGTGTTTTGCCATCGGCTGCGAAAGATGGCTGGGTTTCCCAGAAACCACTGTTTACCGGGTTTCCAATGTTAGACGGTTCTGACCATTCATCACCCAAACGACGCGAAACAAACAGGTCGCAGCTTCCAAATCCATCACGGCTGGGGCCGTAGTCCCTGGCTGTATTCGCGCAGGCGGTGAAGATGAGGAATTGTCCATCGGGCGAAAGGGTGGGAGCCCCTTCATTCCATTCGGTATTGATTGGGGAACCGACAGCTTTGGCCTGATTCCATGAGGTATCATTTCTGGTTGCCATATAGAAATCTTCCTGTTCATGTCCTTCGATGCCATAGGGCTCACGTCTTGTAAAAAGGAGCGTCTGATCATCAACAGTCAGGCATGGGAAATATTCAGCACGTGCAGAGTTAATGGCAGGACCCAGATTTTTTGGGCTGAATGGCAGAGGATTGGCCATTAAAGATAGTGCAAAACGGCAATCATCGATGAGCGCTGTGATGATGACTTTTCGCTCTTCGTTGTGGGTGGTGTTGTCGATGGTTGCTTGATAATCTGCAATGGCTGCTTCATAGTTGCCTGTGCGGTGTTCAAGTTTTGCAATGTAATAATGAGCCATGGGGTATTGCGTACGGCCTTCCGTCAACGATTTTCTGTAGGCGGTAATAGCCTTGTCATACTCCTTTTTGTCGCTATAAACATCGCCAAGGGCAAGGTAGGCTTCAGAGAATTTGTTGTCGGCACTGATGGCCTGGAGAAGAAATTCTTCGGCCTTTGCATAGTCATGAATCCTGTACCATTCGGTACCCTTGTAGTAATGTTTAATGGCGCGCTGTGACTCGGTCGACAGTTCCCCTTGCTGAGCCTGCAGTCTGTTGAAAACAAACAATAAGCTCAAAAGCGACAGATAAAAGATGGCACATTTACGACTCATTCGGCTTTATAGGTTTAGAATCATAAAAGTAGTTGTTTTTGGCTCAATAGGACGTAGTCTATGGAATTCTGATCCATTTATGGACCTGAAGCGAAAGCCGCCATTTAGGATTTGCCTGAATGTATGTAATCAAAAGAGGAATAAGTTGCTCACGGCGGCTCCATTCTGGTTGAAGCAACAGGGCACATTTATCAGTTACAAGGCGGGCGTGTTGTTCAGCCCAATCAATGTCGGCCGGTTCGTAGATTACCACTTTAAGCTCATGAGCCAGTTGGTGAATGTTGCCTGCAGGGGGAGCATTTTTCTTGGGCGAGAGGCATATCCAGTCCCAATCACCGCTGAGCGAATAGGCTCCTGACGTTTCAATAAAGGTTTTGATGCCGGCTTCTTTCAGTTTATCGGTGAAATAGCCAAGCGGATATGTTGTGGGCTCTCCTCCGGTAACCACAACCGCCTTTGCAGGAAAAGAAGCTGCCCGGGCAACTATTTCGTCGGTTGGTACAGGGGGGAAAAGGGTTGGATTCCAACTGTGTTTGGTGTCGCACCATGAGCAACCTACATCACAACCTCCCAGTCGGATAAAATAGGCCGGAGTTCCGGTTTGGATACCTTCTCCCTGAAGTGTATAGAATTCTTCGACCAGTGGCAGCTTTTTGCCATCGTCGAGAAGTTTTTGATCTAAACGCATGATGTAATAATTAGAGAAATAACCAGTTGGGTCATTTATTCCGTGAGATTAGGCCTCAGAAATGTGTTGACGTTTAATTCGTAAATCATCTGGGGCCTCACCTTGGTCTTTTCGGCCGAAATCCACAGTTTTCCATCTGGTCCGAAACATATCCCTTCGGTCTGTGCCCCCGCCATACCCGTCATATCAATTCTAATTCTTCCTCCGTCGGCGGCGTGTGCAGGATTAAAGTTCTGAAATAACCACACCGAAGGAATCATATTCATATAACCAATGAGTGCCAGGGTCTTGTTATTGGTATCATAATCGGCACCTGTTACGAGCAGATCAGCATCAAATTCATAGACTGGCAGAATGTTATAGCGTCCTGGTTTTGTGGATAAGGTGTAGAGACGTGTTGTAAAGTTGCCCCAGTTTTTAGAGAGGAGCCACAGACTTCCATTGGCATAAAAGACAGATTCACAATCGAAATTATGTTTGTACGCTTTCGGGTTCATGTCGGTCTGATCGCCCCATGCAAACCTGATGGTCTCAGGTGCTATTGATACGTTGTCATTTTCGGGAACCTCGCGCCAGTCAATCTTATACACCACCAAATCGGTGCGCTTGCCTCCATTGTTCCCAAAATCGCCTACATAGAGGGATTTTCCATCGGTGGTAAGGTCTTCCCAGTCATGATTACCGGCTCCATCGAGGGTGATGGTTTGAACGATCTCGCTTCCAGATTTACTTAATCTGTATATCTCTGGCTTACCACCACTGTCGTTATGTGTCCACCATGCTCCTCTGAACCAGATGAGCCCGCTGGTTTCGTTCACTGCGTTGGGTAGTTTCTTTGATGCTAGAGGGGTGGCTTCAAAGCGGGTAAATCCCTGAGTGACCTGTGGGGCTGATTCAACAGAAGTACCGGTTGGTGAATGCTGGGCATATACATATCCATTGCCCGGAAGGATCATCAATAGAAGCAGAAGGAGAAAACCGGGGAAGGGAATCCTGCCATGCAGTTTCATGTAGGTAAGGAGCAGCGCGATCAGCATGGTTACAATTCCTTCTTGTATGCCTTCATTGTGTTCATTAGAAGGGCGGCGATGGTCATGACTCCTACACCTCCGGGAACCGGTGTGATAGGGCCTGAAATTTTGGAGACTTCTTTAAAATCTACATCGCCTGCTATATGGTAACCTTTTTCGCTCTTGTCTTCGATGCGGTGAATCCCGACGTCGATGATCACAGCACCCGGTTTCACCATCGTGGCTTTTACAAATCCCGGTTGTCCGATGGCGGCAATCAGGATATCTGCCTGAAGGCATAGCTCTTTTAAATTTGCCGTTTTACTGTGGCAAAGGGTAACTGTTGCATTTCCCGGATTGCCTTTGCGGCTGAGCATTATTGCGATGGGAGTACCAACGATGTTGCTGCGCCCCAGCACCACAACATGTTTGCCTTCGGTTTCGATTTTCGACCGACGTAAAAGTTCCATGATACCCATCGGAGTGGCAGGGAGAAATGAAGGGAGACCCAGAATCATCTTGCCCATGTTGATGGGGTGAAAACCATCGACATCCTTTGCCGGATTTATAGAAGCTACAACGCGGTCGGTGTTGATATGTTCCGGGAGCGGCTGTTGAACGATGAGGCCGTCAGTATCGGGGTCGTTGTTGATGAAATCAATGACACTGAGCAGTTCTTTTTCTGAAACTGTTTCTTCAAATTTATAAAGTGAAGAGGTAATGCCGGTTGATCTGCATGCTTTTTCTTTGGATGTTACATAAGTTTGACTTGCAGGATCTTCGCCAACGAGTATGGCGGCGAGATGTGGGGCACGTTCATCCCGGTCGATAATGGCTGCAACTTCTGCCTTAATCTCCCCCTTAATTTTCTCAGCTATGGTTTTTCCGTCAATGAGTTTCATGTTACTTACCGGTTTTAAAAAGTGTAGCCGGAGTGCCCGGCTACTATCTTATGTTATTGGCGAATGAAATAAGCTAGCGTCTTCTGGCATTTTTCGCGTTGCCCATCATCTTCATCATGTTTTTTCCGCCGCCGACGGTCATCATCTTCATCATCTTGCGCGTCTCGTCAAACTGCTTTATCAGACGGTTGACATCCTGAATGTCGGTACCGCTTCCATTGGCAATCCGCTTGCGGCGGGATCCGTTCAGAAGAATAGGGTTCTGGCGTTCCTGTGGTGTCATGCTTTGGATAATTGCTTCAATACTCTTGAAAGCATCGTCGTCCACATCAATGTCTTTTAATGCTTTGCCCATACCAGGAATCATCGAGACGAGATCTTTTATGTTGCCCATCTTCTTAATCTGGCGAATTTGTCCAAGGAAGTCATCGAAGTTGAATTGGTCCTTGGCAATTTTTTGCTGGAGTTTGCGGGCTTCTTCCTCGTTGTACTGCTCCTGGGCTTTCTCAACCAGCGTTACGATATCACCCATCCCCAGAATTCTATCGGCCATACGGGAAGGGTAGAAAATGTCGATGGCATCCATCTTTTCACCCAACCCGACAAATTTGATTGGCTTGTCGACTACTGCCCTGATGGTAAGGGCAGCACCTCCGCGGGTATCACCATCAAGTTTGGTGAGCACCACACCATCGAAATTCAGTTTGTCGTTGAAAGCTTTGGCCGTGTTTACAGCGTCCTGACCGGTCATGGAGTCAACCACGAAAAGGATTTCCTCCGGAGTGACAGCTTCCTTGATCCGTCCGATTTCATTCATCATCTCTGTATCAACTGCCAAACGACCGGCAGTATCGACGATGACGATGTTCATGCCATGTTCCCGGGCGTACTTAACTGCATTTTTAGCAATTTCAACAGGATTTTTGTTGCCCTCCTCAGTATATACCTCAACCTCAATCTGGGCTCCCAGAACTTTGAGCTGATCGATGGCTGCAGGACGGTAAACGTCGCATGCGGTGAGTAAAACCTGGCGCCCTTTCTTTGATTTCAGGTAGTTGGCAAGCTTGGCTGAGAACGTGGTTTTCCCTGACCCCTGTAAACCTGCCATCAGAATTACTGCAGGACTTCCTTTAATGTTGATGTCGCTTTTTTCTCCACCCATGAGGTCAGCCAATTCATCATGGACGATCTTTACCATCAACTGACTGGGTGAAATGGCCGTCAGTACATCCTGGCCAAGGGCTTTTTGTTTGACATCATCAGTAAACTGTTTTGCAATTTTGAAGCTAACATCGGCATCCAGAAGAGCCTTTCGCACTTCCTTCATGGTCTCTGCAACGTTAATTTCGCTGATATGTCCTTGTCCTTTAAGGACTTTAAATGCTCTGTCGAGTTTTTCGCTTAAACCTTCAAACATCGGGTATGGCTCGCTTGTGAGTTTATAATACTGTTTTTTAAGGGCGCAAAGATACGAAAAAGAGAGGTACGGGAGAAAGATGGGCTGGTGGCTGCTTTATAGTAGTTGTAACGGTGATATGTTTATTACTGTTTTGAGGTATAAAACAGTGCTATACTTAAAATGGGGGGCTTACTGTTTATGAGAAAATGTTATTTTGCGGTTATGTCCGGCAAAAATGAAAAAGTGGGTGTACTTATGATTTTAATGTCCGATTCGTCCGACTTTTCGCTTTAGGCCAGGGAATTGTATGGGGAGACAGATTTAGTAATGACAACATTGAATTGAGAAATAACCCAGACTATTCAACCTGAGAATAGGTTGGCATCAGTGTATCTTGAATGGCATCTATTAAGACAACAGAATAACTTCATCCTCATCAGTTTTTTTACGAGATGGGCGTTTAGCATGATTGCTGATATGAATCGACGATTTTTTATACCCTGTGCAGTTTATTACGCTACATGCAGTAGGTGTATTTGTTTTAAAGGTGTATGATTTAAACCGCATTAATACAATTGTTTATGTTTGCAGCATGTTCTCGTTGTTGTTTATCACGTTCTGTTATACTAAATACAATGATGATGACCTTTTTCCTCCCGGATAAACCCTTGTTGTTCAAGAAATCTGATTGGTAAAGCATTTTGTTGCCTTATTTTGTTGAATTTGCTTGTTTTAGTGTTGTTTATGTGTATTTCTGGTGCCAGAATTTATATTGTATCAACAAACCAAACAACCGGAAAAATGGAACTATCAATTCAAGGTTTAAAGGATAAGGATTTCATTATTGATCCTAACGACACTTCAAGAGACCAGATTGCCATTGGTACTTACAGCCTTAAATTATCCTCACAACGGGTAATGCGAAAAAAAGGAAAACCCCTATGCTCAGGCAACCAGGATGCTTCGGACTTTCTTCGCGCGGTGTCCTCAGTCAGGTCAGCCAATCGCCCTCGGGATAGGCTCCGCAGGCGAAAAAACTTCGAAAGCGACAATAGCCCTGCTTAATTTAGCCTCTAAGGTATTCAAGCAGGGACTTATATTGGCCGATAAGTAACATTTTAATGATTAGAAATTATTTTTCATCCATCCCCTGATTTTATACGGGTTTGGTATGATATTGGCATAATATGAAGGAGTATGAAAAGAACTTATGCCGCATTTCAGCCGAAAACCAAGCAAAGATCAACCTTAACCGTACGCTTCATCTACGGTTGATCTACGGTTGATCTACGGTTGATCTACGGTCCATCTTAAAAAATGGCACATTTTATCAGCCTTACAAAAGCTGGAATGCACTACATACAGCTTTCCAAATATTCTCTGATATTGATTGGGATTTAAGAGTCGGGGACGATATAATTATTGTAGAGACACAGCATGCCTTGTCTCTACAAACTAAAATGATTACCTGTTAAAAAATCGCTGCTATGAATCGGGACGATTGAATCATGTTGATTGAGCTACAATTAACGAAACAGGAAATCCTGAAATCTCTAATTTCCTTGCCAGCCACGGCAATTTCCCTTACCTTTGCTGTGTTAAACCGTTCTTCGATAAGCTATTAATTCACAATAAATTATCATTATATGCTTTTGTTCTTTCAAGGTACTTCAGGCGTAATTTATGTTGTTGAGACACGCCGGACCCCCGAAACAACCGACCGCGAAAAGCTTGTCTGGTTGTTTGGTAATGCCCAATGGCTCGATGTAGAAACCATCGACCGTCCATTTATCGGTCCACGCCGTGAGATGATTACTCCCTGGAGCACCAATGCCGTCGAGATAACACAGAATACAGGCATTGAAGGAATCATCCGGATCGAAGAATTTTTCCCGACAGATACCGATAAACCGTCATTTGATCCGATGTTGCAGGCGCGCTACCCGCTACTCGATCAGCAAACATTTCATATTGAGCATCAGCCTGAGCCTATTCGGAGCATCACTGATATTGCCGCCTATAATCAACAGGAGGGGCTGGCACTCAGTCCTGATGAAGTGGCTTACCTTGAAGAGGTTGCCATACGGATAGACCGCCCTCTTACAGACAGCGAAGTATTTGGTTTCTCGCAGGTCAACTCAGAACATTGTCGTCACAAAATTTTTAATGGTACGTTTATTATCGACGGCAAGGAGATGCCCGATACCCTCTTTTCACTGATTAAGCGTACTTCAAAGGTCAATTCCAATGGCATAATATCAGCCTACAAGGACAATGTGGCGTTTGTAGTCGGGCCACGTATCAACCAGTTCGCCCCTTTAACTCAGGATAAGGCTGACTTTTTCAGTTTAACGCCTTTTGATTCGGTTCTCTCGCTTAAAGCTGAGACACATAATTTTCCCACGACAGTAGAACCTTTTAATGGTGCCTCTACCGGAAGCGGTGGAGAGATTCGTGATAGGATGGCAGGTGGAAAGGGCAGTATGCCCCTGGCCGGAACGGCAGTATATATGACTTCTTATCCAAGGACTGAAGCCGGACGTCCATGGGAAGAAGCGGTTAAGCCGCGAAAATGGCTTTACCAGAGTCCTGAAGATATTCTGATCAAGGCATCCAATGGCGCCAGCGATTTTGGTAATAAGTTTGGGCAGCCGCTGATTTGCGGGAGTCTTCTCACTTTCGAACATGCCGGCGAAAGCAGTAACTATGGTTTTGACAAGGTGATCATGCTTGCAGGTGGGATCGGTTATGGAAAACAGTCCGACAGTCTGAAGGACGATCCTGAATCTGGAGACATTGTAGTGGTGCTGGGCGGTGATAATTACCGGATTGGAATGGGTGGTGGAGCTGTATCGTCTGTTGCAACAGGAGAATTTGGACATGCCATAGAACTCAACGCAGTTCAGCGAGCCAATCCTGAAATGCAGAAGCGGGTTTACAATGCCATCCGCGCGATGGCAGAATTGGAAAAGAATCCGATCGTGAGTGTTCATGACCATGGAGCAGGCGGCCATCTCAATTCCTTGTCTGAATTGGTTGAGGTCACGGGAGGAGAAATAGAAATCAACAAACTCCCTGTTGGTGATCCCACTCTTTCAGCGCGGGAGATTATTGGGAATGAGTCGCAGGAGCGGATGGGACTGGTAATCCGGAAAGAAGATGTGAAAATGATGGAGAAGGTGGCGATTCGTGAAAGAGCACCTTTCTATGCCGTGGGACACACCACCGGCGATCATCAGTTTACCTTCGTGGATAAACGCACAGGTGAAAAACCCATTGACCTTCAGATGGCCGATATGTTTGGTAAACCACCCAGAACATTTATGCGCGATAAAGCGGTTACCACTACCTTTGAAAGCCTGCAATGGGATGTTATGCGTGTTCAGGAATACACCGAACAGGTTTTGCAACTGGAATCAGTTGCATGTAAAGACTGGCTTACCAACAAAGTTGACAGGTCGGTTTCAGGCCGGGTGGCATTACAACAATGTGCTGGCCCTATTCAATTGCCGCTCAATAATCTGGGAATCATGGCGCTCGATTATTCTGGCCACCATGGAATGGCAACATCCCTAGGGCACGCTCCTGTGGCTTCGCTGGTGGATGAAAAAGCAGGAGCGAGGCTGGCAGTCACCAAAGCGCTCACCAACATTATATGGACACCCTTAGCCGATGGACTTAAATCGGTTTCATTGAGTGCTAACTGGATGTGGCCATGCCGGAATGCTGGAGAGGACGCAAGGTTGTACAATGCAGTGAAGGCCCTGAGCGATTTTGTGACAGACCTTGGAATCAATGTTCCGACAGGAAAGGATTCTTTGTCAATGACCCAGAAATACCCGGGGGGGCAGACGGTGATGTCGCCGGGAACAGTTATCATATCAGCCGGGGCCCATACAAATGACTTTACCAAGGTGGTTCGTCCTGTGCTTTGCCCCGAGACTTCGACCAGCATTATCTATGTTTCATTTGCCCAAGATGGATTCAGGCTCGCAGGTTCTGCGCTTTCACAAGTGCTCAGTTCACCGGGTCAGCATGTCCCCGATGCAGCCGGGCCGGAGTACATCAGGAAGGCTTTTGCAGCAATTCAACAGTTGGTTGATGACGAAAACATCCTTGCAGGGCATGATGTTTCTGCAGGAGGATTAATTACTACAATACTGGAGATGTGTTTTGCGCACGAGCATCAGGGTATGAAAGTCAATCTTGACAGCCTGAAGGAACCCGATCTTGTGAAGGTTCTTTTCAGCGAGAACCCCGGGCTGGTGATACAGGTAACCGATGGGTTTGCCACGATTGGACAGTTGGAAAAAGCAGGTTTGCGGTGTGCACTTATCGGGCAGCCGCTTGCAGGTGACGAAGTTGTGGTTGAGTTGAATGGTGTAGAAACCTGTTTCGATATCCCGACCTTACGCGACCTGTGGTTCAAGTCATCATATCTGCTCGAAAGAAGACAATCGGGGCATGAGCATTCATTGAAGCGGTATGGCAATTATCACCAGCAACCGTTGAACTTCAGGTTCCCTGAGTTTTTTAAAGGAACCTTCTCTTCGATGGGGCTCGATCCTTATCGTACAGTACCCACCGGAATCAAGGCGGCCATCATTCGGGAAAAGGGGGTGAATGGTGATCGTGAAATGGCCTGGATGCTGCATCTGGCCGGTTTCGATGTAAAAGATGTTCACATGACCGATCTGATGGGAGGTACCGAAGATCTCAGCGAGTTGAAGTTGATAGTTTTTGTAGGTGGCTTCAGTAATTCCGATGTGCTTGGTTCAGCGAAAGGATGGGCAGGAGCTTTCAGATATAATGATAAGGCAAGGCAGGCCCTTGAGGCTTTCTACGCCCGCCCCGGCACCCTAAGTCTGGGTGTCTGTAATGGCTGCCAATTGATGATTGAACTGGGGCTGGTTACCCCTGGCAGGAAGAAAATGCCGGGGATGCTTCACAATGCATCAGGCAAGTTTGAATCGGCTTTTCTCACCGTTGATATACTTGAAAATCATTCGGTGATGCTAAAGAGTCTGGCCGGTTCAAGGCTTGGAATTTGGGTAGCACATGGTGAAGGTAAATTCAGTCTTCCTGAACCTGAAGATGCTTATCATATCCCTGCCAAATATGGTTATGATGAATATCCGGCCAACCCCAATGGCTCTGATTACAGCACCGCTGCCCTGTGCAGTGCCGATGGCCGTCATCTGGCCATCATGCCCCATCTCGAAAGAGCGTTCTATCCATGGCACTGGGCATGGTATCCGAAAGACCGCCGTAAGGATGAGGTATCGCCCTGGATGGAAGCCTTTGTGAATGCAAGGGAATGGATTAAGTTGCAACATTAATTGGTTTTCTTAAATTTACACGGTAAAACTTATACAAACTATGGGAATACATATTCAGGCCGACCAGGGCCAGATTGCTGAAACAGTTTTGTTGCCGGGTGATCCTCAACGTGCCAAATATCTGGCGGATAACTACCTTGATGATGCAGTGTGTTATAATAACATCCGCGGAATGCTGGGTTATACCGGTTATTATAAAGGTCAACGGGTTTCGGTGCAGGGGACCGGGATGGGTATCCCTTCGATTGCCATTTATGTCACCGAGTTGATGGATTTTTATGGATGCAAAAACCTGATACGCATTGGAACCTGTGGCGCTATACAGCCTTATCTGAAATTACGCGACGTAATTCTGGCCATCACAGCCAGCACTGATTCCAATTTTAATCGTGTACTTTTTAAGAATCTGGAATATGCCCCGCCGGCTAATTATCATCTGTTGAGTAAAGCGTATGAAGCATCAGAGAATTTGGGACTTAATACTTATGTTGGGCCTGTATTCACCACCGATGCCTTCTTTGTAGATGACCTGATGGGTGAATATGCCATTTGGCAGAAATATGGTATTCTGGCAGTAGAGATGGAGACTACCGCCCTGTATTCCATTGCTGCAAAATTTGGTCGTAGGGCACTGTCGCTGCTTACAGTAAGTGATCAATTGATAACTGAAGAGCGATGCACCGCCGAAGAACGCCTTACCTCCTTCACTAATATGATGGAGATCGCACTCGCGGCAGTTAAAGTACTCTAAACGTTTTCTGGTTCAGCATCAGGGATAGCCTCTGTTAATCGTAAAACGAATAATTAGTAACGATTCTCAGGGATTGTATCTTCTAAAGGTGTTAATCATGGATTGAATATTTCAAATTGTCTCTTGAAATCGTATTTTGGGTTCTCGAAAGCATTTCTGCCAGTTTGGTAAGTTCTCTTTGGTAGACTTAAATTTCAGTGTTTCTTTGCCCATAGACATGCAAATGCTACGGAGACCATGTCGTTGAGCTGCTAAGCCAGTTAATTGTATAGAAGGGTTGACTTAGGATTCAATGACAGATACTGACGTTTTTTCCCAGCTTCGGGAAACCTGTTTGATTCTGGTCAGATCAAATTATGAATCAAGAATTATTGAATTTCTGATTATCGTAGCCTAAATTTCCGCAATCATTTGCTTCAATGAATGGTCTGGCTCATTAAACATAGCAAGCAAATCCTCGTAAGGATCTCCTGTAAGGTGTAAGGCATGGGCAAAAGCTTGTTCAGTCTTCATTCCTCTGTCTCTGAACGACATCACTAAATTTCTGAAATTAACGCCTCCAAGTGTCAAAAGGCGGTGCTCTACTTGCAGGTGCTGCCAGGCATATTGCTGGTGAATGGGTGTTGTCTGGCCAAATACTTCAACCGGAATACTTTCCGTAACAAACCGGCAGACAACACAATTTTCGCCCCTGATGCTTTTGGTGTTCAGATAGAATCCGTGATAACCAGCGAAAAGGGTTTCCAGTTGTCCGATGAAGGAGGATTGGTTTGTAAATGTGCAAATGATATCGATATCACTCCCTTTCACGTTGACCGCGATAGGAAAACTACCTACCTGAACTGCCCCAAACGATGCCAATTTTGCGCATATTAATGATGCAACATCTGATTCATTCACAATGCGTTGTTTTAATGTTTATTGAATAAAAAAGAAGAACGGGGCTTCCCAGCCCCGTCTCTCCAAACTTTAACCAAAAACAATTTACAAACCAATGAAAACAAAATCTAAGATTCCGTTTAAATTGTAGTGCAAAGTAATAAAAAAAAAACCGGATGGTTGTCTATTTACTAAAATTTTAGTGATTATTTTTTAATAATTTTAAATACAACTGATTAGCTGTAAATTGTTTTTAAAAATTGTTGAGAAGTTTGGTGTAATTTACAATTCTAATCCTACATTTGTAACATGATACGGGCGAGGAAATATATAGGCTGGTTCTTGCTGGTGATTTGTATACCACTCTTTGTGCCGGCACAGTCAGTCACTAATTCTTTTGGCTTCATAGAAAATAAGGGTCAATGGCCTTCGGCGGTACTCTACAGCATAGCACCATCGCCCAACGTTACAGTATTTGTTGAACGCGATGGTATCAGGTTTAATATTGTTAATGCTGGAGACATGCTGCATAGTATGGCTCATCATCATTCCGGAGGGGAAGAAGAGTCAGATGTATCAGCTATCAGAGGTCATGCTTATAAAATGTATTTTGTTGGCGGTTCGTTAGGCCCTGATATTGAAACCAGTGAGCCTTCTTCAGATTATCTGAACTATATTATTGGAAATGATGCGACCAGATGGGTGTCGATGGTGAGGAAGTATAAATGGGTTACGTTGAAAAATGTTTATCAGGGTGTTGATCTTTTTATTGGACAGCAGAACAATAACCTTAAGCTTGAATGGCGCATTTATCCGGGGGGGAGTGCCAGTAGTATTTCCATCAGGTATGATGGAACCGAAGGCGTTGAAATCACAGAGGGACGATTGAGTATTCATACTAGTGTGGGTGAAGTGAGTGAAGGATATCCCAAATCATGGGCCATCAGCAATGGCATTAAGGTCCCTGTATCTGGTGATTATGTGAAGAATGGGAAAAATATTGGCTTCGGGCTTCAGTCGGTTCCTGACGCATTTGATACACTTGTGATTGATCCTGAACTTGTGTTTAGTACTTATAGTGGCTCAACAGCTGACAACTGGGGATTCACGGCAACATATGATTATCAGGGAAATGTTTATTCCGGAGGGATTGTTTTCGGTGCAGGGTATCCTGTCACTGTAGGTGCCTGGCAGCAAACCTATGCCGGAGGGTGGGATGTGGCCATTATTAAATATGACAGCACAGGAACAATCAGGCGTTGGGCTACTTATCTGGGAGGTGATCAGGCTGATCTTCCACATAGTATCATATGCGACGAGGGAGGTAACCTTTATGTTTTCGGAACTACAGGATCAGCCGGGTTTCCTGCTACGCCCGGGGCTTATGACTTAACCTTTAATGGTGGCACATCTCTGGCTTACGATCAGTCGCTTTATTACCCGCAGGGATCAGATGTCTTTGTCTCAAAGCTATCGTCTGATGGCAGCCAGTTGCTTGCAAGTACATTTATCGGTGGAACAGGAAACGACGGGCTGAATTACAGAAGCCGATACAATTTAGTGGTTAATACCGGCAATGATACCCTGTATTGCAACTATGGTGACGGCGCGAGAGGAGAGATTGCCATTGATGCCCAGAATTACATCTACATTGGGAGCTGTACATTTTCGACCGATTACCCGATTACCAGTGGTGCATTTCAGCCAACCAACAGAGGTAAACAAGAGGGTGTGGTGACCAAATTGTCATCTACACTCGGCACGTTGGTGTGGAGTTCCTATGTTGGCGGATCGGGTGACGATGCTGTCTATTCTATTGATGTAACCTCAACAGGGAATGTACTTGCGGCAGGTGGAACAACAAGCACCAATCTGCTTACAACGCCAGGTGTCCCAAAACCACAGTTTCAGGGTGGAACGGCTGATGGTTTTCTGCTGAAAATATCGCCCAATGGCAATGCAATCGATGCCCTTACCTATTTTGGCTCTAATCAGTACGATCAGGCTTACTTTGTCAGGACTGACAGGTTTAACAATGCATATATATATGGACAGACTAAAGCAACCGGAACGACACTGGTAAGCAATGCCGCGTATTACAATACCAATAGCGGACAGTTTATTGCCAAGTACAATTCTTCTTTGAGTGTAATGCTTTGGAGCTCTGTATTTGGAAGCGGAAGAACCGGTCCCGAAATATCTCCAACAGCCTTCTCAGTTGATGTTTGTAACCGCATTTATGTTAGCGGGTGGGGTCGTTACTGGGGTGGTAATGGTGTATGGGGAACTTTGTTTGGAACTAAGGGTTTTCCGATAACAACTGATGCATGGCAGAGCCAATCCGATGGTCAGGACTTTTACATTGGGGTGTTTGACAGTGATATGAGTGGGCTTGAATATGGGACCTTTTTTGGAGAGTTACACTATTCAGGTTGTAGTGGTAGTGGGCGTGACCATGTGGATGGGGGCACCAGCAGGTTTGACCGTAATGGTAACATTTATCAGTCGGTTTGTGCAAGTTGCGGCGGATGTCAGCAATTCCCGACTTTTCCCGATCCGGGAGCCTGGAGCAATACCAACAACTCTTCGAATTGTAATAACGCGGTATTTAAAATTAACTTAATCACTGATTTTGCGTTGGCTTCATTTAATTCGGTTTCTCCCGGATGTACTCCATATAGTGTCCAGTTTCAAAATGCAGGTCGTGCATCTTCCTGGCAGTGGAATTTCGATGATCCCGCTTCAGGACCTGCCAATACATCTACACAGAAGAATCCACAACATACATTCAGTCAGTCAGGGAATTATAACGTCTGTCTAATTGCCAACTGGCCTATAAGCTGTAACCTCTCAGATACAATGTACAGGGTGGTAACAGTGCTTTCCGATAGTGTCTACAGTATTGATACAATTACTGTTTGCAATGGTGAGGCTGTTCAAATTGGTATTCAGCCATCACCTGATCCGTCGATAACCTATAGCTGGACTCCGATAACAGGACTTAGTGATCCGCACGTGAGTAATCCTGTTGCGAAGCCTGTAGTCTCGACCAGCTATCTGCTTGTTACCGGAAATGGTATCTGTACCGATTCCATTTATCAGATGGTCATGGTTGAAGATGTATGGCTCAACATTCCCTCTGATACCGTTGTATGCGATACCACCGCTTTGCTTTCTGCTGTTTTCTCCCCGGGGGCAACATTGGTCTGGAGTAGTTCCCTTGCGTTTAATGATACCCTGAATGAATATCCATATGGTGCATCAATTGTAGTGCACGGGCAGGGGAACTTCAGCTTTTATGTTTCTGCCCAATCAGACAATGGCTGTCGTGTCATTGATTCAGTGCATCTAATTCTCTCGAAGCCTGACGCAGAAATTAATGGGCCAGCATTGATCTGCCAGGGCGATTCGGTGTGGTTTACCATTGAAGAAAGCCAGGAGGGGTGTTATTACCAATGGAAGAGTTCTGCTGCAATACTTACAGGTCAGGGAACCGGTAGCGTGCAGATCCGGCCTTTTACCTCCGGGTACATCGCCGTTAAGGTTACCGATACACTCTCAGGCTGCTGCGATACTGCGATTTTTATTTTTTTCGTGTCATCATTCCAGATTAGTCTTCAGACCGTTCCGACTACCTGTTTTGATACATGCGACGGGGAAGCCTCTCTTATGATTTCCGGTGGCCATCCCCCTTATCAGATCACATGGATGAATGGACAGACTGGTGTTACAGCAGGCGGCCTTTGTAGTGGTTTCCAATGGGTAAAAATTGCAGATGCGGTTGGATGTGATTCACTGTTTCTTTTCACCATGCCTTCACCACCCGAAATACTTACCAATGATACTTCGGCTAATGTAAGTTGTCCAGGCATGACTGATGGTTTTATCACACTGAATACCTCCGGCGGTGTGCCTCCATATACATGGCAATGGAATACCGGAGCCACTACCGAAAGCCTTGAGTCCCTGCCTCCCGGAATATACAGGGTCGCCATTACTGATGGATCAGGCTGTAAATTGCATAAGACCTGGATTATTGCTGAACCAGCCCCGCTGGAAGTAGACGCATTGGTTGCCAATATTGCGTGTCATGGTGATTCAACCGGTAGTATAACACTGACTATTTCAGGCGGTAGTCAGCCATATCTGGTTGTTTGGAATAACGGGATGGGTGGACCATCAGTGAGCGGAGTACCGGCAGGTTTTTATCAGGCCATGATTACTGACACTGAAGGATGTGAATTGACCTTCGATACGGTACTCTCCGAACCTGCTGAGCCAATTGATGTCAATGCCGTTCTTACATCTCCACAATGTTTCAATACCTCTGACGGATCGATCATATTGACAGTTGAAGGAGGTATCGCTCCGTACCTGATTATCTGGAGTACAGGATCAATTGGCCCTGCACTGGAAAATATCATGGGAGGAGACTATGGTGCTGAACTTACTGATGCTGCCGGATGTCATAAGTTGCTTTCATTTAATCTGCCTTTGCCTGATTCAATGGTTATAACGGCTCTGGCTATCCCCCCTTCATGTAACAATGGACAAGCCGATGGGTCAATCCTGCTTACTGTTACAGGTGGCGAATTACCCTTGACAATCACATGGAGCAATGGGCAAACAGGATATTTTATACAAGCACTCAGAGATGGTTTATACACTGCCACTGTTGCTGATGCCAGGAGATGTGTTCAGATATACACGGTTAACCTGCCTGCCCCCCTCCCCATTCAAATCAATGGTGTAACCGTTGAACCTTCCTGCTTTGCTTATAACGATGGTTCGATCAATACGAATGTTACCGGCGGAACTTCTCCCTATCGTTATCAATGGAACACAGGGCCTGATGGTCCTTCGTTGAACCAACTATCAAAGGGAACCTATCAGATAAGTGTTACAGATGCGCATCTATGTGTGAAGGATAGTGTAATCTTCGTTGGTGAACCTGAAGAGATGACTGTGAAAAAATTTCTTACGCTGCCCGAGTGCAGAGGGGCTTCCAATGGAGCTGTCAGGCTGGTACCCGCGGGGGGTACTCCACCTTATACAGTGATTTGGGATGACGGGATGGAAGGGTTAGTGAAGGAAGGAATCAGCTCCGGCATTTATAACTTTTCGCTCACCGATTCACATAACTGCAACCTTGACGATAGTACACGACTTGCTGAGCAAGACTGTGAATTGGTTATTCCCAATGTGATTACACCCAATAATGATGGCATCAACGATTTCTTTGAAATTCCGAATATTTCCTACTATCCTGATAATGAATTATTCATTTTAAACAGATGGGGCAGGGAAGTAAGACATTATGACAGTTATCAGGGTGAGTGGGATGGGCGTGATCAAAGTGGAACTCCTGTGGCCGATGGAACCTACTATTACATCCTGATATTGCGAAATGTAAAACAATATCAGGGAATTATTACAGTACTTCGTTAAAGGGCTATAAATCTTTTCATAATACCCGCTTAATACAATTAACTTTTCTAATTTTGTAATGATAATTCAAAAATCACCACTCTATGAATAAAATTCTTGTTGCTACCGACAAACCGTTTGCCGCATCGGCCGTTAACGGAATCAGAAAAATAACTGAAGATGCAGGTTACGAATTACGTCTTCTTGAAAAGTATACCACTAAAGCAGAACTTCTTGAAGCCGTTGCTGATGTAGAAGCTATGATAATCCGCAGCGATATTGTGGATGCCGAAGTTTTGGCTGCTGCCAGAAAGCTTAAGATTGTTGTAAGGGCTGGTGCCGGTTATGATAATATTGATCTGGCTGCCGCAACCGTAAAAGGTGTAGTAGCCATGAATACCCCGGGACAGAACTCCAATGCAGTTGCTGAACTGGCGCTGGGGATGATGGTCTATATGGCACGAGGAGCCTTCAATGGAGCCTCAGGAACTGAATTAAAGGGGAAAACCATAGGTATCCATGCTTATGGTAATGTTGGCCGATATGTAGCCAAAATCGCCCTTGGATTTGGTATGAAGGTTTATGCTTTTGACCCTTATGTTAAAGACGAAGCCATGATTGCCGAAGGAGTTACTCCCATTCATAATGTTGAAGAACTCTACAAGACTTGCCAGTATATTTCGTTGCACATCCCTGCCAATGATCAGACAAAGAAGTCAATAGGCAAAAACCTTTTGTCATTGATGCCTAAAGGTGCTACACTGGTCAATACAGCCCGCAAGGAAGTCATTGATGAAGAGGGCCTGTTGGCGATCTTTGAAGAGCGTCCCGATTTCAGATATCTTAGTGATATTGAGCCTGGATGCAAAGCTGAAGTTGCAGAAAAATATACCGGACGATTTTTCTTTACCCCCAAGAAGATGGGTGCCCAGACTTCGGAGGCAAACAATAATGCCGGACTTGCTGCTGCACGTCAGATTGTGGGTTTCCTTGAAAAAGGTGATAAAACCTATCAGGTAAACAAATAATAATCTACTGGGCAGCCGTTTGCTTTGCAAGCGGCGGGCTTTGTGCTTTGAGCTGTTTTTTTTAGTGCTTGTAAATCAATAATTTAACTATTGTAAGCCGTAGTATCTTCATGAAAAAAGTTCCACTAAAGAATTGGGATTATTTTAGGTTTGAAGAGCTTAGGGTTTATCACAAAGCGATTGATTATGCTGTTTGGTTGCGGGTGGTGACAACAGGGGTGAATGAAGCACATAAAACAGAGACAGCTAAACTGGTGAATGCAGGGACTCAAATAGCGATGTTGATTGCTGAAGGGTCAGTGCGTAATAGAAGCCAGTTTGTTAATCATCTGAAAATGGCACGGGGTCAGATCAGGTAATGTATAGTAATGGCTACAATTTGCAGCAATTTGGATATTCTGAATTCTGAAAATGAGGAGTATTCAAGAGGTCAGTTTTGTGAACTGAGCAAGATGATTGGTGCACTTGGTGCATCTGTCGCGCGGATTCCCATTTATTATGCCGGAGAGGACGATGACTTCTCTATGCCATTGGAAGATTTGAGGAAGGAGCATTGATAAAAGATTCAGATTAAATAAAAACTATTTTACACCAAATTATTCATAAACTAAGTTGCTATGGCAATTCTCAAACCTTTCAAGGGTCTGCGCCCTCCACAGTCAATAGTTAAAGAGTTGGCTGCCCGACCTTACGATGTAATGAACTCAACTGAAGCACGTGCAGAAGCTTCAGGGAATGTGTACTCATTGCTTCACATTACCCGTCCGGAAATTAATTTCAAGGAGGGTATCGACGAGCATGCTCCCGAAGTGTACGAAAAGGCTCGTGAAGTATTTGATCAGTTTAGATCAAAAGGATGGCTGGTACAGGACAAGGAAGATAAACTCTATATTTATGCCCAGACCATGGAAGGGCGTACTCAGTATGGCATCGTGGGCTGCGCCGCTGTTGATGACTACCTGAATGGTGTGATTAAAAAACATGAACTCACCCGGAAGGATAAGGAAGAAGACCGGATGAAGCATGTAAGGGTGAACAATGCCAATATGGAGCCTGTGTTCTTTACTTTCCCGGCAGTTGCTGAAATCGATGAAATTATTAACGGTATTATCAAAACGAAACCTGAATATGATTTTGTTGCCGATGATGGTTTTGGACATCATTTCTGGTTGATTGATGACAAAGCAACCATTGCCCGGCTGGTCGAATTGTTTGCTGCCATTCCTGCAACATACGTAGCTGATGGCCACCACCGTACTGCCGCTGCGGCATTGGTTGGTGCTGAGAAGCGTAAACTGAATCCTAATCACCAAGGAGATGAGGAGTATAATTATTTTCTTGCTGTTCATTTTCCCGATAATCAGTTAAAGATCATTGATTATAATCGCGTTATTAAAGATCTTAATGGTTTAACACCTGAGGAACTGCTCAGCAAACTTGAGAAATCATTTGTTGTCGAACTGAAGGGTGCCGATATATATAAACCGGCAAAACTCCATGAATTCTCAATGTATCTTGGTGGACAATGGTATGCTCTCAATGCCCGTACTGGTACCTATAATGACAATGATCCCATTGGAGTTCTCGATGTTACTATTCTGTCAAATTTGGTTCTCGATGAAATACTGGGGATCAAGGATCTTAGAACCGATAAGCGGATTGATTTTGTTGGCGGAATACGGGGCCTTGGTGAGCTGAAACGGCGTGTTGATAACGGCGAGATGAAGGTAGCTTTTGCGCTATTCGCCGTGTCGATGCAACAGCTTATCGATATAGCTGATTCAGGTAATATCATGCCACCTAAAACGACATGGTTTGAACCTAAACTTCGCAGCGGACTCGTGGTCCATGAATTGGATTAAGTCTTGTCTTATTAACCAAGACCCCGGCATTCGATCGTGAATACCGGGGTTTTGGTTTGTTAATATGGTGGCTTTCTCAGTAGGTTATTTTGAAAATGGTGGTTTGGAAGTCATCCACGTAAAATTTCCGGTGGTTTTTGTTCCAGAGATAAAGTTTAAACTCACTGCCACTTTCTGGTGCAGGAGCCGTTAACCTAAAGGTTGCCTTGCGCCACATTCCGGTAATCGAATCGGGAACCTCTTTTAGAGTGGCAGCTTTGTAGAAGGTAGTTGACCCCTTGGGTGATTGGATTGAAATAACCAAGGGTGCCCGCATCACGGCATTTGCATCCCGCTCGAGGTACCAGAAGGAGCCTTCAACAAGCAATTTACTACATTGTCTGAATAGGCTGGCAGAATCAATGCAAATGCTCATGCTATAGAGTTGTATACTGTCGTAGCTTAAAACCCAGCTTCCTGAGAGGGCGCTGTCATTAACCATTTTTCTTTCCCACGGTGACCAGCGATAAACTTGTTTTTCGAAGTCGTTCCTTAGAAGGAGGAGGCTATCACGATGGATTCCCCTGAAAAGATCTTCACTTTGTAATCCAACACTTTCCCCGTATTTTCCAGTATCTGTTTTCAGGAAGATGTACCAGTATTTCTCCCTGGTCATATTATCGGGAAGGAGGATGTGGGCATGCATCTGCCAAATCTGAAGCAAATTAAGTGCAGTCAGCATGATTGTAACTGTCATGAGTGCCCCGATCCATCGTTCGTTATGAATTTTTATGAGCCAAAGTATTATCGGGATGACCAGGATTGGATAAAAATCGACCATAGCCCTCATTCCGAATCCATCGCCATACCACCAACTCCACCATGAGGCCAACATGTAAACAAGTATCACAAGGAACGCTGAAAAGCTGATCAGGCTATAGTATTCGCGACGTTGTGCCATGGAGATCATGCCTGCAACAAGTGCCAGGGCAATCGGTGTATAAATGAACCACCCTTTTCTGAAAGAGAACAGAAACGAGACGATGGCCGGTGAATCCCACAGGAATCCTTCACCTTTATAACCATAAAATATCTTGTAACCTGTTTGTATTTCCCATACCGTCATCATTAATACCGGAATGATGGCACCTGCCAGCCCGATTTTCCATAGTGAAGTCGGTTTAAGTACGCGTTTAACAATTTCAGTTAGTTTCTTCAGGCTGCCGAAGAGGAAAGGAATCGCCAGCATGAAAATAATATTGAACGGTCTGATGGCAATGATAAGGCCCACCAATAAAGCAATGAGCCAGAGATTTCTTTCATTTGGTTTACGCAGATCATTCCTGATTAACCAAACAACTGCCGCGATGGTGGTAAAAGAATAGACATGCGACATTGCCGGCTGCATGACCATATATTGATAAAGATTGGTCGCCAGTAACATGATCAGGCTGATAAACCAGGAAAGGGCTGAGGATGCTCCATAGCTGCGTGCTATCCTGAAGATTAACAATAGGCCAAGTAAGCCGTACATCAGGCCGCAGATGGCAATGGCGTAGGAGTAAGGCAAAGAGAATCCGTTGGATGGTAACCCTGAAATAAGGGCTGTCAGATGGCCAATCAGAAAAAACGGGGACATTAGCAGTGCTGTACCGAAAGTATATTTGTTGATCAAAATATCTCCTTCCTTATGAAGGTAATGAGGCAAATAGGTGTTTCCAGTTACTGAAGCCAATGTATCGGCCCAACGATCGAAAGTAAGGTCATGGTTGATGATGGTTGTTGGAAGCCATGCATAATATCCTTCTGAATCGCCTGAGATTCTTTGGTTGTAATGCTGGTTGGATAGGCTGATGATAGCCAGGATGATTACTAATATGAGCGTGGCGATGTTGCGAAGGAGGGATGTTTTGAACATTGGAAAGGTGATATCAATTTTTTATGCGTCTTGCATTGTTAAAAGTAATAGTATCTGAATTCGTCTACGCTACATTCCGATAAAAGATTTTGCTATCCGAAATTGATGGGAGTACGTTTTTGTTTCAGGATTGAATATGCCCTGATGATCTACCGGGTCTATTCTTACTTGTCCAGAGGCATGTATAATTTGTCCCTCTCCGTCAAGAATCCCTACATGGGTAACTTGTCCATCGGAATTATCGAAGAAGGCGACATCACCTGGTTGCGCTTCGTTGATAAAGCTGAGAGATAACCCCTGAAATTGCACTTGCTGTGATGCATCCCGGGGTAATTCAATTCCCGAGAGCCCGAACACCAGTTGTACGAACCCCGAACAGTCGATGCCTGCCATGGTGCGTCCTCCCCAGAGATACGGTGTGTTTAATAGCCTCAGCGCATTGCTCATCAGGGTGTTTGCATCGCTTTTGAACGGAAAAGTATACATACGGCCAGAAAAGGAAAACCGTGACTGACCGACAGTGAAGGAGCCTTCCTTCATGTTGTAGAGGCGGGATCCAAGAGGAATGTATAGCTCGCTTCCTGTCGTTTCACAGCTGACAGGAAAGATTAGTTCTGCACTATAGGAGACCGGCAGCGATCTCATCTTGTAGTAATTTTCGTCAGATAATGGAACCACCTGACGTGAATCCACCCAGCCCTGATAACCATCGTGCACGTTTTTTATCCTTATCCAATTACCATCGGTCAGGAGGATTTCCAACATCTCGCCAAACAATAGCTGTGTAACCATTTCAGTACGGTGATTGGGTTCTTTTCTAACAGGGATCGAACCCAGCAGACAGATGGCATATTGCATAGTACTGTTGATTAAGGATAAGTTTCTAGTATTTCATAATTCGAATTCCGTCTGATGGCTTTTCTGTGGTGTCGCCTTGCCATGGCAATAAACTCGTCAAGGGACATCATCGGGTTTTGATCTTCTGCGCCGGCGAGACTGTAAATTTTCGTGGAATCGTTGATTGTTCCGTCAATATCGTCAACACCAAAACCGAGAAGTAATTCTGTGGCATCTTTGCCCAACATTGGCCAGTATGCTTTTATGTGTTGCACATTATCAAGGAAAATACGTGAAACAGCAAAAAGGCGAAGGTCTTCTACGAGTGGTTGTTCATAAAGGTTCGCCATCGAATTGTTTTTATTGCGGAATTTCAGGGGGATGAATGCCTGAAGGCCTCCGGTTTCGTCTTGTAATTGCCTTACCCGGCTCAGGTGGTCTATCCTGTCATTCCACGTTTCTTTATGCCCGTATAGCATGGTAGCGTTCGAACTGATTCCGAGGTTATGGGCTTCAGCATGAATCCGAAGGTAACCATCCGCATCGGTTTTGTCAGGGCAGATCTCACTTCGGATGTGCTGATTGAATATTTCTGCTCCCCCTCCTGGTAATGCATCAAGACCAGCCTGTTTTAAACGACTTAAGACTTCAATAGTTGTGATTCCGCTACTTTGAGCCATGTCATCAATCTCAACAGCCGAAAACGCTTTGATATGGAGATCGGGTTTCAATCTCTTGATTAGCTTAACCATTTGTTCGTAATAGTCGAAGCTGCGTTCCGGGTGAACGCCACCAGTAATATGTACCTCTTCTGAAGGCGCTGCTTTTTCAACGATCTCTTCTATTTCATCAAGGCTTAATTCCCATGCATTTTCTGTGACATCGGAACGAAATGAACAGAATTTGCAGCGGTGGATACATAAGTTTGATGGTTCAATGTGAAAATTGCGTATAAACCATAATGAATCCTTATTTAAATGCTGACGTACCTGATCAGCCATTATTCCTAACAAACCGGGATCGGCCTCAAAGGCTAATGTAAGCGCTTCGTCGGTGGTTATCCTTTGGTGCTGAATTACCTTTTCAACAAGTGGTTTCAGGTGCTCAGGTGTGATCCTGTCTATAATTTCCTTCATCCTGGATTTAAATAATCAATTTGCTTAGTACACAATCAACCGTTCAGGCTTCGATTTACCCGATTCTGATTCAACCAATATGATATATATTCCTTCGGAGAGGTTAATCAGGCTGATTGTGTTTAATCCTTCCTGTACATTTGTGGTCTGGACACGGCTGCCTGATGTTGTATAAACGTTGATGGCGGCGTTTTTGTTTGTTCCTGCCGGAATATATACCTGACAATAATCACGCGTTGGATTGGGCCAGATATTGATCTGTACCCTCGCATCTATTTCGCTGGTGGCAAGAGGTAAACCATTAAGTTTTAATGCGCCTGTATTGTCGGGATCAAGCCATGCAGCGAGTTGTGATCCGGGATTGATGTTAGTGTTCCAGGAATAACTTATTTTACCATAGGCATCTGATTGACCTGTGGTAGTGCATGATGACTGCCCTCCGGTAAGTGATCCGAGAACTAATCCATCAGCGTCAAAAAGAGGCGACCCGCTGGATCCTCCTTCTGTTACGCCAAATCCATTGGTTGTCTGGACCCAGAATACTTCCCAGTGGGTTCCCATGGGTGATCCATTCCAATTGGAATTTATCAGGGTTGTGGTGTATGTACTTATTTTTTTGATGTCTCCTTGCGGGTGGTGAATGGTCACTCCGCTTGTTGAGGCGATATTCTCGCGGTTCCAGCCATTGAACCATGCGTTTGACAGTACAGGAATTGTTTGCTTAAGTTTAACGAGGTAAAAATCGCTCCCCTTGTTGCTTGTTTCAATACTGTGTGCAATACTTTCGGCTCCTGTCATGTCAGTTCGTAAGGGTTCTAAGAGCGGATTGGGGCAACCAGTTGTTTCATAATTCAAGGTGAAAATCCACTGATTCAAGTCTGTGGTAGATGCATCTTCACCGCAGTGGTTTGCTGTGAGAACATAGGGGGTTTTGTCGTTACGTGTGTTGTTGATTAGAGTACCTGTACACCAGTATGATGAAGCACCTGATTTAACCAGAATTCTGACGATTCCCTGTTTGTAGGTCTGCCAGTTAGTCCCTTCACTGCAATTGATGTTTACTTCACAATCGCCTGCTCCTCCAAATCCTTTTGCATTTTCGGGCTTAATTAGTGAAACGGATGAGATGTTGCACGTTGAAGTGATATCATTTAGCGGACGGTGAAGTTCGAGTACCAGTGAATCGTCGTCGAGAATGCCAGTGGCAAAGGCTCCTCCCTGTGGGTTGTCGTTGCGCGTATAGGGACCACGGACAATCGTGCGGGAAGGGTTGGTCATCAATAACTCTGCGCCGGGCTCAAGTGTTAAGTCGTCATAGTAAACAGTCAGCCCCCCAATACCCGGTGCTGCAAACGACCACCGTGTCACCCTTTCACTCACAGGGCCTTCAATTCTCAATGCGTCCGCGCAAAGATCAACACTTACCGGTTCAAGCATCCCTGCCTGAAGGGGCTTCCCGTTGCGACCCTCTTCGGGTAGCGTTAGTGTTTGTTGTATAATCTGAGGATTGGCATCAGCCCAGTTGCCTGTTGTTCGGTTTTGAGCAGTTAAGGAATGACTGGCAACCAATCCGGTTAATATCAAAAAGAGTTGAAAATGTTTCATAGATTATTATGTTGAAGCCGCAAACCTAATAGAATTCCCTGAAAAGGGCAAGAAAAGTTTGGATCGGTATTCTTTAAAAGAAAAACGGAGTTGTTCAGGATTGAACAACTCCGTGAATATCATTGAAAAGAAAGAAATATTAACTCTTTTTATTGGGCAGGTCAAGACCGTAACCTTTTTTGCGGTCGGTGATCTTTAATACAACGGCAAGAACCATAGCCAGAACGCCAAATCCGGCGAAAATGAGCTCAGGAACCATATAGTCGTATTTTGCACCTTCAACACCAGCAGCAATTTGTTCTGTTACTCCGGGGTTGGAAGCTGACAATGACCAACCAATTAGAATGGGTACTGCAAGCAGTCCAATGTTCTGAATCCAGAATATGGCGCCATAAGCTGAACCAAGATAACGGTCTTCAACAATCTTTGGTAGTGATGGCCACATTGAAGCAGGTACAAGTGAGAAAGCAGTACCGAGAATCACGATGGTGATGATTGCAATTGGAATATTGAAAACGTCGGAAGGAACAAGGGCGAAAATCAAGTGTGACACTGTCATCAGAATGGCACCATATAACATCATGGTAGCTCCCTTGCCTTTAACATCGAGAAAATATCCCATGAAAGGAGTCAGAATCATTGCTCCGATTGGGAAATAGGAGAAATAGGCAGCTGCTTCTTTTAAGGGGATATTAAGTTTTGATACCAGCATATCGGTGGCAAACTTCTGGAAGGGGAAAATGGCCGAATAAAATAACACGCAAAGACCAGCGATGGCTAAAAACCCAGGATTACTGAATATCTTCCCGATATCGCTGATTTTGAATTCTTCTTCGGGTTCTCCGACAGGCCCTGCCTGTATTTGTTTATCAAGTGCCCTGTCCATAAAGGTATAGATGAAGAAGGTGATGAAACCCATGCACAGGAAAGCGAGCCCCATAAATACTGAATTGGAAACACCTCCGTGATCTGCGAAAATGGGAGTCAGGCGAAAAACAGCAAACACGCCTAAACGGGCAACTGCCATTTCCAGACCCATGGCGAGAGCCATTTCTTTACCTCTAAACCATTTTACGATGGTCTTTGAAACGGTGATACCGGCCATTTCAACACCGACACCGAAGATGCTGAACCCAAGGAAGGCCAGTTTTGCAGAAGCAGGTATATCGACTAAAAAGCTTCCGAGCCATGCGGCAAAACCGGTAGCGGCAAAACCCGAAGTAAGGGCATAAAACTTCAATCCACCCCCGATGACCATGGTTAGGCCTGAAGTGATAAGGGTAAAGCGGATTCCCATTTTATCGAGAATAATACCCGAAAGAATCAGAAAGAAAGCAAAAACGTTCAGAAAGAATTCCGACCCACCCAGCATCCCAAAAACTTTGGGCGACCAGAAGTAAGGTGTCTTCTCAAGCATGCTCTGAAGTGGTGCTACCACGTCGACAAAGAAATAGGCAAAGAACATCGTGGATGCAATGAGTGCCAGGGCAATCCATCGTGCGGTAGGTGATTCGCTCAATAATGTTTTAACTTGTTGCGTCATATCGGTTTAGTTTATTTTTTGGTAAAAGATTCCAAAATAGAAGCATTTTTAAGGAAGTCAACATCACTTATTGGTGAAAGTGAAAGCGGGCAAATGTAAGAATCTTTTCAGATTGTTTGTAATATTGCTATAAAATACCTCAACATTTTAGCCATGCAAATACTGCTCATTTTCGCCACTCCGATTGAAGCGGGCATTGTTCAGCCGCTCCTTGGTAAGGAGTTTAAATCGGGCGACCGGTTTCAGATTGGCTGCCATCAGGTCGATCTCCTTATTTCCGGCGTAGGAATGGTTCCTGCTTCAATCATCACTGCTATGACGCTGGCTGTTCTTCGTCCTGATCTTGTCCTGCATGCCGGCATTAGTGGCAGCTATCATCAATCTTTATCAATTGGACAAACAGTATGGGTTGATTCAGAGTGCTTCCCTGAACTGGGAAAAGAATCAGACGAGGATTTCGTTACTTTCGACAAGATGGGATTTGATTTTGCCGGATTACCCTTCAACAACAATACACTCCGTAATCCGTTTGAGGGTTATCGCTATTTGCCTTACCGGCCTGTTATGGGTGGAGCCACTGTTAGTTGCATCTCTAACCAGCCCGATAGAGGGACGTCTGTTCACAGACGTTTCGGGGCTCTAACCGAGAGTATGGAAGGTGGTGCAGTATTGGCTGCCTGCATGCTGGCAAAGATCGATTGTCTTCAATTGCGCACGATCTCAAATTATTGCCTTCCGCCACCTGATGACGAATGGAACCTGAAGTTGGCTCTCGACAATCTTCAGCGGGCAGTTGTTGATACCCTCAAAAGTTTGTAATTCATGATAAATACCACACTCGACCTTCGTTTTTCTTCCTGTCCCAACGATACTTTTATTTTTGAGGCATTGGTCAATGGCCGGCTTTCTACAGAAAGCCTGATATTTAATACTATGCTTGCCGATATCGATCAGCTTAACCATGCTGCCGCTTCTGGCATCCCCGATGTAGTGAAGATAAGTTACCATGCCTACGCTCATCTGGTTCATCAATATGTGATGCTGGATGCCGGCTCTGCCCTTGGGTATGGTGTAGGACCACTGTTGGTAGCATTGAAACCATATAAAGTTCGCGATCTGACCAACCTGACTATTGCTGTTCCGGGTGAATATACTACAGCCGCCATGTTGCTCGGGCTGGCCTTTCCTGATGTGAGAAATACGCGTGTGATGCTATTTAGTGAGATAGAGGAGGCTATACTCAAAGGGAAGGTCGATGCCGGAGTACTGATTCACGAAGGAAGATTCACTTATGCAGCACGGGGATTGAACAAATTAGCAGATCTGGGTGAACTGTGGGAACTGATGACCGGGTTGCCCATCCCGTTAGGAGGTATTGCCGCAAAACGATCGCTGGGACATGAGATGATCAGCAGAATTAATCATTTGATAAAACAAAGTGTGGAAATGGCTCATCGAAATCCAGATGCTGCCATGCCATACGTGTCACAACATGCTTGTGAGATGGATCCTGTCGTGATGAAGAAACATATCGACCTATACGTGAATGCGGCAACCCTGGATGTTGGGCTTCAGGGGCGGCTGGCCGTGAGGTATGTTATTGACAGATTGGCTCCCGGTCTGCCAGCTGATTTTCCGTTGTTTGCTTCTGAGCTCGCTGAATTGAAGCCTGATAATTGCTGAGTTTTAAAGCCCTTTTATCATTATACCTGTCTAATAGCCACTATTATTTTTGCTGTTTATGAAGCTTATTTTTTCTCTGTTCCTCGCTGGTTTCGTTTTGACTGTCTCGGGTCAGGTCCCAGATTCTACCTATAGAAAAGCATATAACAAGGCGGTCGTCAGTCTCGCCTCTGCTGATACAACCGGGCTGCACGCTACCCGGCAACTGTTGGCCTCCGCTGCTGTGGCTGCCGCATTTAACCATTCACTACAGGGGCACCTGGCATCTGCATCCGGTGATTATGAACTTGCCTGCAAGCTTTTTTCTCAGGCGCTTCAGGAAAATGATACTTTGTCGGATGCCCTTCTCGGCAGGGCACTCGCTTCAGGAAAGGCAGGGTTGTTTGATCAGGCAAGGGCCGACCTTAACCGACTGGTTGAAATGAGGGGTGCCGATCCTTATCTGTTTAAACTGCGCGGAATTGCGGCACTTGAAATGGTTGATTATGAAGCCGCAGTGGAAGACTTTAAAAACGGTCTCCTGTTGGCTCCTTCCGATGCAGAATTGAATTATCTGTCGGCCCTGGTGCGCTATAAGACTGATAATTATCCCGAGGCTTATGATAATATTAACAAGGCGCTGACTTCCGACAGTCTGAATGCCCAATACTTCTATCTTCGGGGTAGTATCCTGATGGCGCTCGAGAAAAACAAGGATGCCCTTGCAGATTATAACAGGGCGCTTTCTCTCCGACCTGGATACGCAGATGCATTAGCCATGAAAGGTTTTTTATTCTATCGTACCGGTGATACTGATCAGGCTCTGATCACCCTTAAACTGGCTACCGATGCCGACCCTGATTTTGCTTTACCGTGGTTTTATACCGGCTTATGTCAGGTTGAAAAGGAATTGCCGTCCGATGCGCTCCGCTCTTTTGACAGGGCATCACGGCTGGGTTACGATGATGGTGATATTTTTCATTACAGAGGGTTGGCTTTCATTCAATTGCGACGTTACGATGATGCCTGCAAGTCGTGGAAAGATGCCGTTCTCAGGGGCTATCGGCTTAGTAAAGCACTTTCCAGACGATATTGTCAACCTTAGCGGACAGATAGAAATTAAACGGCCGGGTCTTTGTTCCCGGCCGAAAATTTATGTGGTTCATCCTTATTTGGCTCTTGCTTTATCAGGTACCAACCTTCCGAAACCAGAAAGCCATTTTCCTTCAGATAATGGGAGGTGCTTACTTCTTTAACGCTTCAACCAGTGCGGGTATCACCGTGTGAACATCGCCCACGATGCCATAATCGGCCACTTCGAAAATTGGTGCTTCCTTGTCTTTGTTGATTGCAACAATCACCTTCGACCCGTTAACTCCGGCGATGTGCTGAATGGCACCACTGATACCACAGGCAATATATAGTTCAGGTGCAATCACTTTCCCTGTCTGTCCGACATGTTCATGGTGTGACCGCCATCCTTCATCTGATACCGGCCGAGAACATGCCATGGCTGCCCCAATCAGATCAGCCAACTCTTCGAGGGGTTTCCAGAATTCCGGACCTCTCATTCCACGACCACCTGAAACAACCCTGAGTGCCTCGGTCAGCAACTGTTTTCCATCTTCTGGTTGTTGCGATTCCAGTTTGAAACCAATATCGGCAGCCAACTCAGCTCTTTTAGTTTCAATCACCGGAGCAGAGCTTCCTGGTTTTGCTTCTCCGATACCAGCATTCAGCACAAGTACGGCCTCTGAAGAATTCACTTTCACCGATGAGATCACTTTGCCCGAAAATGATTTTCTGGCAATAACCAATGGGTTGAATGATGTGGGAGTTGAGAACACACCGGTAACCATTGGTGTATTCAGGATGGCAGCCGACATGGCAGCCAGGGCTGTGGAGGTAGTGTCGTTGCCAAACAGAAAGAGGGTTCCTCCCTCGGCACTGTATTCCGCGGTCAGGTAGCGCGCAACTGTGGTGAGATCATAAGCTGCTGGTAATCCATCCAGCAAAACAACCTTTGCTGCACCATGGCTGCCAAGCAGAGTTGCCTGATCAACCTGAATATCCCGCACTAGCAGGGTGAGCAAATTACTGGTCTTTTCTGCGAGGGAAGATGCAAAGCTAACCCATCCGGACTGGTGTGGAGTAAAATGTCCGTTACGGCCTTGTAGATAGAGTATTATTGACATTGAATTTCTTTTTCTGGTGTATCGTTTTGATTATAGTACCCGGGCTTCTGTTTTTAACAGGTGTATTAACTCGTCGGGATTATCGGCATCAATCATCCTGCAGGTTCCTTTTTTCGCAGGGTATGTATAACTACCAGTGGATGAGCCGGCATTCTGTCCGTTTACCTTAACAACTTGTAACGGTTTAGTTCGGGCTTGCATTACACCGCGCATCGACGGGATTCGCGGCACAATGGCGATCCCTTTCTGGACAATAGCAACAAAAGGTGGTTCTGTTGCTATAACCTGGATAACACTGCCGGCTTCCCGGGTAACCTTCCATTTACCATCCTGAAGATTGATCGACGAAACCCCATTCACGGTTCTGCGATTTAATAAACCGCCAAGCATGGCTCCAACAGTGCCTCCGTTATAGTCGGCCGATTCAAGTCCGGCCATGATAACTTCAAACATTTCTGAAGCAAAGTATTCAGCAAGGGCCCGGGCTGTCATCATCCCGTCTTCAGGCAACAGGTCAATTCTGATGGCTCTGTCGGCACCAATGGCCAGGGCTTTTCTGATGACCGGTTCAGCGGTTGTGTCGCCTGCGTTAACAACAACCACTTCAGTAATACCGCTTCCGGGGAGTTCTTTCAATTCTAGCGCACGGGTCAGGGCAAGTTCATCCCAAGGGTTAATGACCCACTGCACCCCGGTGTAGTCAATCTTGTTGCCCGAATCATCAATCCTTATGCGGGTGGTGGTGTCAGGAACATGACTCATGCATACTGCAATTCTCATGATTTAGATATGTTTTATTTTTAAATTGTCATTGAATGTTAGTCCTTTATCAGAGACCGTGAAATCACTATTTTTTGAATTTCTGACGTCCCTTCATAAATCTGGGTCAGTTTGGCCTCGCGCATTAACCGTTCTACATGATATTCTTTCACGTATCCATAACCACCATGAATCTGCACCGCTTCAGTGGTCACTTCCATGGCCATGTCGGCGCAATATTGTTTGGCCATGGCACTGGCAACGCCATACGGAAGGTGTTGGTCTTTTAGCCAGGCGGCTTTCAATACTAGTAAGCGACCTGTTTCTACCTTCACCGCCATGTCGGATAATTTAAAGGCTACAGCCTGATGGTTGCTTATCTCAGTACCAAAAGATTTACGTTGTTTGGCATATTTAACGGCTAGTTCCAATGCGCCTGATGCCAACCCGAGGGCCTGGGCAGCAATGCCTATACGGCCCCCTTCAAGGGTCTGCATGGCAAACTTAAATCCAAATCCATCTTCACCGATACGGTTTTCCCTGGGTACCTTTACATCCGTAAACATCACCGAATGGGTATCAGAACTGCGCATCCCCATCTTGTTTTCGTGAGGGCCTACCGAGATTCCCTGCCAGTGCCTGTCAACAATAAATGCATTGATTCCTTTGTGCCCCTTTTCCGGATGTGTTTGGGCAATGACCAAATAAGTGCCGGCCGTGTTGCCGTTGGTGATCCAGTTCTTGGTTCCATTGAGCAGGTAATGATCGCCCATATCCACTGCTGTAGTCCGCTGTGAAGTGGCATCTGAACCTGCTTCAGGCTCAGATAGGAGGAAGGCCCCTATTTTTTCACCACGTGCAAGTGGTTTCAGGTATTTTTCTCTCTGTTCGTCTGTCCCGAATGCTTGCAGCCCCCAGCACACCAGCGAGTTGTTTACCGACATGATAACCGATGCCGAGCCATCTACCTTCGATATTTCCTCGATGGCAAGAACATACGAAACGGCTTCCATTCCCCCTCCATCCCATTTTGGATCTACCATCATCCCCATGAAACCTAAATCGGCCATGGCTCTGACATGTTTTTCGGGATAAATTGCCTTTTCATCGCGCTCAATTACATCGGTGATGAGTTCCCGCTGCGCAAAATCACGGGCAGCCTGTCTGATCATGAGCTGCTCTTCGGTGAAAGAAAAATCCATAGCTAATCAAATGATTGGTTAGTAACTAGTAAAAATTTTGCAACAAATAGTGTGCAATATATTGTTGATTACCAGTTTAACAAACTGATTCGACCCTTTGTTTAACCCATCACCAAAAATATCTGTTATTAATTAAAATATGTGAATATGTGATTTTGTCTTGCCTTAGATATGATCATAATTACTGATTATAGGGTATCTGTTCTTCTGCCGTTTAGACTATTAATCATTGTCGGATAAAATACCCGACAAATCAAGCAGGGTTTGTGAGATTCTTAAAACAGGAAGCACTTTCTGTGATTGTTGGATTGCTAAAGGATGACCTTATGGCTTTGAGTACATAGTATATGACTCTTTTCATGGAATCAAAGCAACGATAAAGTCGTGTAACCATTCAGAACTAAGCGGGCTGGCATTTGACACCAGCATCAGAAACCAGTAGGAAACATAAACTGCCGGGTTTGAAGCTCAGGTAGCGATTGTAGACTATGCACTTACTAAAAACCTCAATCCTGACGAGCCAGAAATATTTATCGCGCATCTGAGTCCAAAATGTCTCTTTTAGAAAAAACTTACATTTCAATACATTGACTGTGAATGTTTTATAATATGAATATTACCCGCGCATCTTATCCATCGCTGATAGTTTTCGGAATCAGGTTTCTTTTCGTTTTTGCAATGGTTATCCGCAAAGCTATTTTCTCAAGGCCTTACCATGGGAAAAAACAGCTCTCTTCACTCCATCATAAAAATGGCAACGTGTTCTGGTACATTTTTTGCTATATCTGGGTATGATTATAAAAGGACATAAGGCAAAAATCAAGCGAAAATCAATCGTGAACAGACCCTAACCGTACGATTGATCTACGGTTGATCTACGGTTGATCTACGGTTGATCTACGGTCCAGCTACGGTTGAACGGAAAGAATGGTGTATTTTTTTACGGTTTCTCAGCAGCATTTTTGATCGCATTGCATACTGATTGCGACAGTGTTTAAAAACCGTAGTCCGATTTTCGCGATTAGAAATGAAATTTAATAGGGTTCAACCTCCGGAGAAGTGTTTACACCTTCTATGGAAATGAATTCATCCGCTGATTATTCCGAATATGGAAATCAGTTCAATAAGGTGTACCTGATCTGCATTAAGCAGGCAAGTGTTTTATTTAGGAAGGTTCAGGCTGGTAATGAAGTCTGTTACTTGATGAAGGACGGTTTCTGCAGCCTGTAAGTGCGGAATGTGACCGCATTGTTCAATCATATGTGCTTTAAAGCTGCTTTTGACCAGGCCGGCAATATGGACAGCCTGCGCCTGAGTGCCGAAATGGTCGTCTGTTCCCTGAATGAACAGGATAGGTTTGTGAATTTGTTTCAGGTAGTTGTCCATTTCCCATGAAACTGCCCACGGGCTGAGCCAGGCACTAAGCCATTGGTCAACCAGTTTCGAGGTTCTGCTGCCATGATATTTTGACAAACGTTCGACGAAATCGGTGTCGGATGCCAGTTTTTGTGTTGCTTTAAGTCCAATGACAGAGATTTGTTCGATGATAACATGTGGCGCCATGCTGATGGCTCCTTCTATCTTCAGTTCGTTATTGGCGGCTGCCATCAGGGTGATGGTTGCTCCATCACTATGGCCAAGGAGAATGATGCTGCCCGTAATACCTGCCGACCTGAGTATAGCGGGAAGATACTGATCAGCCTCACGTTCGAGGTACCCTTCCTGAAAGCTGTCAGATAAATCGCCTGAAAGTCCATATCCGGGTCTGTCGTATGAAAAGACGGGTAAATGGGTGGCATTATGTAACTGTGAAGGGAAGTTTTTCCACATGGCTGTACAGCCTAGTCCTTCGTGAAGCAAAACAATCACGGGTGTTTTTTGTCCATCAGAAGGAGTCCCAAACCATCGGCTAAACACGGTGATTCCGGGTAATGGATTCAGATATTGTTCATTCATACCAGATTACAGAGTGAAGATTTGGCTTCATAAAATTCATTTTTCAGCCGCTCCATGATTTCGCAAACAGGGGCAATACGGTCAATAGTGGCTGCAATCTGGCCGATTTCGAGTTCTCCGTTATTTATGTCTCCTTCAAACATCCCCTTTTTCGCGCGTCCGCGACCAAGTAATTCGCGCAGCTCATCGGGCGAAGCACCTGATCCTTCAAGCGCTCTGATCTTTTCGGAAAATTGATTTTTAAGCAGTCTGACGCCACCAATTGACTTGAGCGACAACATAGTGTCACCCTCAGATGAGGCCAGGATTTGTTGTTTGAAGGCATCATGTGCTGATGATTCTGCAGATGCAGCGAATAATGATCCTATTTGAACACCATTGGCTCCGAGTGCCATTGCCGCAAGTATAGCCTGACCAGTTCCGATGCCACCCGCCGCGAGTAATGGGATGGATAGGTGGGGGCGCAGTATTTGTAACAAAACCAGCGTAGTCGTTTCCTCGCTGCCATTGTGCCCGCCGGCTTCAAACCCTTCGGCGATCACGGCATCCACTCCGGCTTGCTGACTTTTTATCGCAAACTTCAGGTTTGAAACAACATGCATGACTTTAATGCCATGACTATGAAACAAGGGTGTATACTTTGCAGGACTTCCGGCAGAAGTAATAACGACTGGGATTTTCTGGCTGATAATGATTTGTATCAACTCATCTATCTGAGGGTACATCAGGGGCAGATTTACCCCGAACGGTTTGCTTGTGGCCTGACGACATTTGGCGATGTTATCGAGGAGAACTTCAGGGTGCATACTTCCGGCGCCAATGATACCAAGTCCACCTGCATTACTCACGGCTGATGCAAGGTGCCATCCGCTGCACCAAATCATGCCGCCCTGAACAACCGGGAATTGTATGGTTAATGTGTGACAAAAGTCGTTCATGATGTTTATGGAAATTATTTGCAAAGATAAACCATCCAGATTTGATCGCCGTCATCTATCCGGGAAATGCCTAAAAACAGCGAATCCCCACTTTTACGTGAGGATTAAGCCGAAATTATTCTTAGTTAAAACCAATTTATTCGAAAAAAAAGGCTGTTCCACTTGTTCTAACCTATTGTCTATGAGGAAAATGAAAAGATATGCCTTGGGGAACATATCGAAAAAATCCGGAACAGCCTCGAGTCAAAAGTACTACTTTTTTTAAACGAAATACAAATACGCAAAAAAAAAATTAATTTTTTTTGTAAACAATTGCGACAACTGTCACGTCATCACCACCCATGTTGATAGATAGCGCATGTTTTTTGCCTTTATTTACCATGATTTGAGCCTCTCCGGCATGGCCTGTAAGTTGCTCCCAAACAGTGACTGCCTGATGTACACCGGTAGCTCCGGTTGGATGTCCCCAACCCACCAAACCGCCGGTAGTATTGATAGGTAGTTTTCCATCACGTGCTGAATGACCCGAAGCAATCCATTCAGCTCCTTTTCCATGGGGTGCCAGGCCGATGGCTTCAACGGTGAGTATTCCGGCTATCGAAAAGCAATCGTGCAGTTCGATGGTGGCAAGCTGATCAATTGTGATTCCTGCATTGGCTAACGCTTTACGGACAGCAAGTTGAGTGGCTGCCAATATGGTGAGGTCGTCGGGTAATTTGGTTATATCGCGCTGCACCTGAGCAAAACTGATAACTTCAACTGCATCTTTCAAGGCAATGCCACTTCTTTTAAGTCCATCTTCTGACATAACGGCAATGCAACTGGCACCATCACTTACTTTAGAACAGTCAAAAATGTTAAGGTTGTCAACAAACACTTTTCCATTGGGAGGTGTCATGGCGACGACTTCCAGATTGGCAGTGGTGTTATGGTATTCCTGTGCTGTGGGGCAAAGACGCGCGTTTTCAATAGCATTACGGTACCATCTTGCAAGACCTTTCCTGGTTTCGTCCCGGCCAAATCTTTCAAAATAGGCACCGGCTCTGTTACTGAATTGCCCGGGAAAGAAATAGGCATGACCTTTCTTCCGATGCTGAAACCAACCGGCTCCGGCGAGGACATCGGCACCATATATGGCTTTTACTGTGTTCTGTACTTCTACACCCACCGCCAGCACTGTATCAGATGTTCCGGCTAAAATGCTTCTGAAGGCAGTGGTGAGAGCTACGCCGCCAGATGCACAGGCGGCTTCAACGCGGGTAGCGCTTTTACCTGCCAAATCGGGGTCAATCATAGGAATAAATCCGGCGAGATGGCCTTGCTTGTTGAAGCGGGAAGCCATGAAGTTTCCGATGACACTTTCGTCAACGTTTTGTGCACCGCCTATCTGTACAAGCGTTGCCTTGCCGGCTTCGGTGATATAATGCTCAAGTCCCGGGCGGGGTTTAGCAGGGTGAAACTCTTTTCGGCCGGAACCCAGTGAAATGGTGTTATAACCGGCGGTCATGTATATTTTTTTATTCATATTGTTTTTCTTCTGGATTAATAAGTGTTAACCGGTCCGTGAGAATGGAAAAATCCTGTCATCATTACTGTATTAACATCATCAGTTGTGCCGGCTACACCATTGGCGACAAGCTCTCTGGCTACTCTTGCTGCATATTCGGCATATTCAATTGCAAGCCGGGCACCATTATCCTCACTGCTGCGAAGAGCGGCATAATGGTTCAATAATTGCTGTTCGCGGTTTCCAATCCTCATCACCTGTTTCCATCCCATCCATTCTTTCGGAAGTTCGCCCAACCAGGCCTCGCAGGCTGGTGCAATTTCTGAGATAGCGAGGTATTCTTTGGTAGCGGGGTCAAAGACAGCAGTAATGGTCCCTTTTTGGTAACGGAAGATTCCGTCTTTTTGCGATCCATCTGAATATTGACCGCCTTTTACATTCATCGAAAGCAATTCGTCAATAAACGTACTGTGTAGTCCGTTGCCGGGTATGAACCGGTTCATGACGCTGAGAATATAACTGCAAACGTCTACGCCCACATAATCTGTCAGTTGGAAGATACCCATGGGCCTCACGAGGTAGTCGCGTGATACTTTATCGACGATGAAGATGGCTTGCGGGATGGTGAATTTTGTGGACAATTCATCCACTTTGGAGGCTGCAAACAACAGGTCGCGCATGAAATGGCCATTTCCGACAAAACCGGCAACATCGTTCGATCTCACGACAATTTTACGCAGTCGGGAAGCGAAATGCAGGCTGAATTCAGTTAATTCAGGCAGGGTGGCCGGAGCACTGATTAGTTCGGCCAGTTTTTGGATTGCAGGCGGGTTGTAGAAATGAAATCCAATGATTCTGCCACCAAGGTTGGCATTGTCGTTAAGGTAAGTGATAGGAATGGAGGATGTATTGGTTAAAAACCATGGCTTTACACTTGAATTTGAATCAATTTGTTTGAAAAGCCTGACTTTTAAGTCGGGATTTTCGCTGGCAGCCTCGAAAACGAGGTGAGCAGCATAAGCTGACTCTATTCGCGTAGTAAAGCTTACCTGTGCAAGAACATCCTGCACGTACTGTGCTATGATTTCTTCATTTTCAATCAGGTCTTCCCTGGTGGAATAAACCGACCTGAGCCATACAGTTTTCTTTTCGCCATTTTTTTGGGCCTGAACAGCCAGATATTTGCGAAGGCCTTTCAGAGCCTCAGCGCTAAGGTCAATTGCGTCGAGTAAAAATAATTTATCCTTGTTTTCCGGCAAGGTGCTTTGTTCGAACATTTCAAGAGCCGTTAGAAGCAGAATTCCGCTTCCCATTTTGCCGGCAGCACCAAGCACCGCCACATGACTGAGTTTTTCGCTGTAATCCATAATATGTTATAGGTTTTTTATTATTTCCAGTTAGGTTTTCTCTTTTCAAGAAATGCAGTCATCCCTTCGAGAGCCTCGGTTTCCTGACCAAAAAGACTTCCAAAAGCATCGCTCTCCAGCATCATGCCTTGCTCTGCTTCCATTCGGTTTCCTTCGACAGCAACCTTCTTGGCTTGTTTCACGGCAAGGGCTCCACGTTGAAGAATCATTCTGATGGTGGTGTTGACACCTTCTTCGAAAGCCTCAGATGCAAATAACTTTTGAACCAGACCGATGCGCAGTGCTTCCTGAGCTCCGATCATTTCGCCTGTTGTTAATAACCAAATTGCATTGGGTAGTCCCACAATTCCAGACAATCTGATTGTTCCTCCAAATCCGGGTATCAGACCCAGGCTCACTTCCGGCTGGCCAAATTTCGCTGCTTCTGAGGCGATACGAAAATCACATGCCATAGCCAGTTCCAGTCCTCCTCCAAGGGCGAAGCCGTTAATTGCTGCTATTACAGGGAAAGGCAGGTCGGCTATCCGTTGAAATGTTAATTGCCCGTCTCTTGAAAAGGCAGCTCCTTCTGCAGGAGAGAGGTGTTGCATTTGGGCGATGTCGGCGCCGGCTACAAAAGCCTTCCCTTTACCTTCAACAACCAATACCCGCAAGGATTTATCGGCTTCAATTTCATTCAGGCAAAGATTCATCTCTTTAAATACACTTTTATTCAAGGCATTTAATGCCTCCGGACGATTAATTGAGAGCCTTCCAACTCCCCCTTCCGATAGATAGTTGATGTAATTATACATAGATTAGTCGATTGGAAATTATACAGAATCAACAAATGTAGCCAACAATCGTTTTCAGCCAACGGCAGAATATTGTTTTTCTAAAATTTCTAAATATTTGGTATCTGGTTGACATGACATTGTTGTTTTTTAAGATAAATTAAATGTCTGAAAATTAGTATAATGTGTATAGATAAAGGGTTTTTTTCAGTTTTTTGACATAAAAAGTGTTTGGTTTTTTCAAAGAATGTTACTTTTACATTGACATAACATTTTGTTTAAGTTGATATAAGATTTTTAAAATCAGTTATTTAGAATCATAAATAATTAATTAAACGTTTTAGGAGATTATTAATTTGTTATGTTGTTTAATTGCTTAATAGTTAGATATTTAAATAATATTCTACTGTGAAAAAGGTCGTGTTGAACGATATTGCAGTGAGTCTTGGTGTAAGTAAGGCTTTGGTTTCGATGGTTTTAAATCACCAGGGTGATAAAAATGGAATTAGCAAGGCTACACAGGAGAAAGTCTGGTTAAAGGCCAGAGAGTTGAATTATATACCGAACCACATTGCCCGGGGGCTACGACTTGGCAAGAGTATGATGATCGGGTTGATTGTACCGGATATTGCCAATATTTTTTTTAGTCGTATTGCCCGGATTATCGAAGATATCACAAACAAGGCAGGGTATAATCTCATCATCAGTAGTTCTGACGAGAATATTGAGCGTGAACTTCAACTAATCAGAAAATTCACTGAGCGGCAGGTTGACGGGCTGATTGTGGCGACTACACAGTCAAATAAAACCGAGTTTTTACAGCTAAAACGCGATGGATTTCCAATTGTACTGATCGATAGAAGTCTTAATATCAATGATATTGATTATATCGGAGTCGATAATACCGCGGGTAGTTTTAACGCCGTTAACCATCTGATAGATGAGGGGTACCGGAAAATTGCGTTGCTTAAACCAGGTCCATCTCATTTGAAGAACCTTCGGGATCGTGAAACTGGTTTTCGTAAAGCTTTAAAAAATGCCGGTATCCGAATCAATGAACGGTTTATCAGAGAGATCCCTTTCACCAATCTGGATGCGAAGGCAGAAGATGAACTGAAAGACTTGGTGAAGTTGGGTGCAGATGCCATATTTGCCATCAATAACCGGCTTGCTGTTTCTACCCTGCAATTTGCACGTAAGAATAATATTAATATACCGGAAGAACTGGGTTTAATAACTTTTGATGACCACGACCTGTTTGAAATTGGTCATCCTACTGTATCTGCTGTTTCTCAGCCTGTAGCTCAGATTGCTGAAGCTGCTGCAAATAAACTGCTTGATAAATTGCGTTTAAATAAACCCGAGACCCTTGTACAACATTTTTTACTTTCTACTCAGTTTATTCCCAGGGAGTCATCAGCACATTTCAAGCATAAGGCTGAAGCTTCCTTGAAGTTGTTTGAAATTAATTAAAATTGAAAGTTATTTCAATCATGAAACATTGCAATCATGCTGCTGCGGCTCTTCACCGAATAATCGCTGTTTTATTTGCTTTAGCCATCCTCCCGGTTGCGCACGCCAGTTTTGCTACTATAATCCCCGCTGCCGTAAAGGATAATCTGGGTCCCATTCTCAGATCGGAGTCTTTGCTTAAAGACGATCATCTCCCTGTTGCCAGTCAGCCGGTTCATTTGGTTAAATTGATCCGACAACCCGGATCAGCAAGTTATCACGCTCTCTGTTGCCCTGTTACACTGGAGGAAAGCCAGTCACTGGCAGTGGTAGCTGAATCCATTGAATCCAAAGATGATTCTGTGCTTCAGTTGTCAGATGTGACAGTTTATCCCAATCCGGCATCCGATTATCTGATCGTCAAAAATGGACACAAGGCTAATCTATATTTGTTTACGAGTATGGGAAAGCAGGTGTATTTCAGCACTGTGAACCATGAGGATCCGATTGATATTACAGGGGTTCCCTGTGGCTGCTACACCCTTAAACTTGAATTAGGCAACAAATTCAGAAGTCTTCAATTGCAGGTTCGAAGATAATCGCGACTCCATATTCCTATTTGACCTTATTAATCGATTTGGGATCGACTAATTGCACTTTATCAGGATCGGGCATTCTCAGGGCGAAATGTTTTGAATCGCCCCATTCATCCCATCCTATTTCATTACCCGCTATATGAATTCGTGCTTCTAAACAACTGCGGCATTGTTCGGCTTCCTCGTCGATACACGGTTTATCTTCATATAGCTTGTAGTTTTCACGATATTTGACTGGCGTCAGGTTGGGCATGATGACATTAGATCCGACCATAATTGACTTTTCTCTTCCCTGGGGATCAATGGTCTGCATGGCTGTTGTAGCAGCGATGTTTATATTCTTCATCAGGATGCGAAGTAACGCAACCATTTTGAGCGATAATTCGAACCGTTCCTGTCTGGGAAGCAGTTGTCCGGTGTATTTGTAAAGTGGCGTCTCTTTATGTTCGATGAATGGTCCCATTCCTGCCATGTCGATGTCTATCTCTTTCAGGAAGAGCAGATCATGGGCTAAACTTTCAATAGTCTGAAATGGCAAGCCAATCATGACGCCTGAACCTACTTGATAGCCAGCCCTTCGAAGCGCACGTAGTGATTCAATCCGGGCATCGAAATCGTGGATTGAGTCGTTGGGGTGAAGTTTTGAGTAGAGTTCCCTGTCAGAGGTTTCAATCCGAAGCAGGTAACGGTGAGCCCCTGCTTCAAACCAACGATTGTATGTCTCTTCGGTCTGTTCACCCATTGAAAGGGTGATACCCAGTCGGCTGTCCGATAACTTCTTGATTTTGCAGAGTAGCCGTTCAATCGTATCGATAAATTTATGATCTGAACGTTCGCCTGATTGGATGACGATGCTGGCAAAATGGTTGTCGAGTGCAAATTGTGCAGCTTCGAGAACCTCTTCATCGGTAAGCTGATATCGCTCAACCTTGTGGTTTTCCCTACGGACGCCACAGTAATAACAATTTTTTGAACAAATATTAGAGTATTCAATCAGCCCGCGGAAGTATACCTTGTTGCCAATGCATTTGTTTTTTATTTCAGCCGCCCTGGCAAACAGGTTCTTGCGAAGGTCCCCCTGAGCATTTAGTAGGGTTATAAGGTCGGAATGTGTCAGGTCGCTTTTGCTGAGCAAAGTGGCAGTCTGGTCGGTCATCGCAATATTTTTCACAAAAGTAATCAATTCAACCCATAACACCCTGCCGGATATTGAGCAACTAATCATCATGGAGTAGGTTTAGGGGGATTACTCTGCCATGTTACTCTCTGTCATTTCATCTGGTCCATGCGCATAATAAAACAGGAATATCTGTCTAATCCAAACTTGTTGTTTCCTGTCCTGATAAAGGAGTGGTTATAAGGGCTCCATAGTCTATTGATAATTGAAAGTCCAATATTGTATCAATATGGAAATCAGTATACAATATACTGTTTTTAAAAGAAATTGATTGAATGTAAAGTGAATGACTTCTCTTTATGGGATTTGTAAGTTGCTGTTTTGATGTTACCGAAGCAAAAATAGGATTGAACTGTGGTTGGTGATGACTACCTTTGTGCATAATAAACTGATGTAATCAATGCTAAAAATTCTTACCGCTGCTCAAATTCGTGAAGCAGATTTATATACGATCCGCCATGAACCGATCACTTCTGACCGGCTCATGGAACGCGCTGCCGGGAATTGTTCTGGCTGGCTGCGTGATTTTTTGCCTTCCTGTCTAAAGGTGTATATAGTGTGTGGATCTGGTAATAATGGCGGTGATGGATTAGTGATAGCAAGGCATCTGGCCAGAGATGGGTTTAAAGTCAGGGTCTTGATTGTTGAAAATGCAGGAGCTGGGCGTTCGCCTGATTTTGTCTTAAATTATGACCGACTGGCTGACCAGAATCTTGCAAAGATTGTCGTCGTCAATTCCTTGGATAATTTTCCGGTCATTGAGCTGAACAGTGTTGTTCTTGATGCAATTTTCGGAAGTGGACTTTCAAGACCGCCGGAAGGTGTTGTGGCAGAGGTTATACAGTATTTAAATGGATTGGATATTATGCGCATATCAATTGACATCCCCTCTGGGTTATTTGCTGATAAGCCTGTTGAACAAGCACGTGGTTCCATCTTTAAAGCACACCACACGCTCTCTTTTTTACCTGTCAAGATGGGACTCCTCATGCCTGAAAATGAACTATGGTGCGGAAGGGTGCATTATTTCGACATTGGAATGCATCCCGAATATATAAACAGTTTAGATTCACGAAATTTCCTCTTGACGCACGAGGATATTATCAGGCGGATTCCGCTGCGTGATCGTTCAGGACATAAAGGAACTTATGGGCATGCGTTAATAATTGCTGGTTCAACAGCTAAAGCCGGTGCTGCGTTGCTGACAGCCAGAGCTTGTCTGAAAGCAGGGGCTGGTCTCGTTACTGCCCACCTCCCGGCTGGAGTTGTTTCAGCAACCAATAGCTATTGTCCTGAGATTATGATTAGTATCAGCAAGTCGGCTAACTGCATTTCAGACATCCCTTTACTGGATAAATTTCATACAATCGGTGTAGGTCCGGGACTTGGTGTGACGCCCGAAACCACATCCATGTTGAAAAATCTTCTGGCGAATTACCAGGGGAGGATTGTTCTGGACGCAGATGCACTGAACATTATCGCCGAGAACCCCACCATGCTTGCATTCCTCAGGCCGGGAACTATTCTGACACCCCATCCGGGGGAATTCGACCGTTTGGCTGGAAAGAGTGGTAATTCTTTTGATGCGATTGAAAAACAACGGCAGATGTCGGTTAAATATCAGCTTGTCATCATCCGTAAGGGAGCCCATTCTACGATTACCATGCCCGATGGGACGACCTGCTGGAATAATACGGGTAATCCTGGTATGGCTACAGCCGGAAGTGGTGATGTACTGACAGGTATTCTTACAGGATTACTTGCACAGGGATACCTGCCGGCCGATGCGGCCCTCGTGGGTACATGGCTTCACGGGATGGCAGGAGATATTGCATCGGAGCATACAGCTGAAGAATGGGTTTCTGCAGGTACAATAATTGACTATTTAGGAAAAGCATTGTCGTTATCAAGAATTTAAGGTAATTGTGTCTTTTTGGAATAGAACTTGTCTTGAAACAGGAAGAAAATTATTTGTTTTAAGGATGGTCATAATATAAAAATTACTTACCTTTGCACTCCCTTAAGAACGGAAAAACCAATACGCTGTAAAACATGGCAAATCATAAATCGGCATTAAAAAGAATTCGCGCCAACGAAAAGAAAAGACTTAGAAACCGTTATTACGCCCGTACAATGCGTAATGCAGTCAGACAATTCCGTAGTCTTACGGATAAAGGAGAAGCTGCAGGCCAACTTCCTAAAGTTGTGTCTCTGCTTGATAAACTCGCGAAGAAGGCGATTATCCATAAGAATAAAGCTTCCAATCTGAAGTCGAAACTGGCGAAGAAAGTGAATGCCATGTAAGGCATTAGCCTCAAGCAAGTTAAAATATTTTATTTACTGAACGCTCTGAATCGTTGTATTCAGAGCGTTTTGGTGTTTCGTGACGTTTACAGTTTGTGTTGCAGGTTTTTTGTATTCCCGGATTTAGTTATCTTGGCTCCCGATTTCTTTCACTGCAACTATGGAATACAACAACAGTTATACCCCCATTAACCAATGGGCCGAAGATGATCGTCCGAGGGAGAAACTCCTGCTGAAAGGACGTCAGGCATTGAGTGATGCCGAACTCATCGCCATCCTTATTGCTACCGGGTCGAAGAATGAATCGGCCGTTGATCTCTCCAAGAGAATTCTGAAGACAGCCAATGATAACCTGTTGGAGTTGGCGAGGAGGTCAGTAAATGAATTGATGCAGATCAAAGGTATTGGTCAGGCCAAGGCCATAACCATTATTGCTGCCCTTGAAATAGGCCGGCGTCGCAGTTCGGCTGAACCACAGCAACGAATGCAAATCAGCAGCAGTAACGATGCCTATCTTGCACTGGTTGATGTGCTTGCCGATCATGATCATGAGCATTTCTGGGTACTATTGCTCAACAGAGCAAATAAAGTGGTCTTTCGGTCCTCAATCAGCGAGGGCACCAGTACGGGAACCATGGTTGATATCAAACGAATCATTAAGCTTGCCCTCGACTGGAAGGCTGAAGGGATAATATTAGGGCACAATCATCCTTCAGGAAATATAAAACCAAGTGCTTCTGATATAAATTTGACACAAAGGATCAAAAATGCAAGTAGCTTTTTTGATCTACATCTGCTTGATCATATCGTTGTTGGCGACAATGTTTACTATAGTTTCGCGGACGAAGGATCCCTTTAGCCCGATTACGATCCCTCGCGTGAGAGCCAGCGTCCACGGTTTTTGATTGTATATCCTGCAAAATAGATACCAAATATGGCCGTTATACCGATGCCAATGATGTACGACAGCGTATGTGATAATCCAAATCCTGTTGGTACTATTAGGATATAGGTTGTCACCACAGCAGTCATAAAGAGTGCAGGAATGAGCGTAAGCCAGTAGAGTTTTCCTGCCTGCCATAGGTACACAGTTATAGTCCAGAGTACAATGACGGCAAGTGTTTGATTGGCCCATCCGAAGTAGCGCCATATTATTTCAAAGTTTAGTTGGGTAAGCGTCAATCCGGCTGCAAACAGGGGGATGCTGATTATTAGTCGGTTCCTTATGGAAAACTGTTTAAAATTCAGGAAATCGGCCACGATCAGACGGCCGCTCCTAAAGGCTGTGTCACCTGAAGTGATTGGGGCTGCCACCACACCAATCAGTGCCAGAATTCCGCCAAATGTTCCCAGCATTGAATTACAAATCTCGCTTACAATGCTGGCAGGCGTTCTGGTAGCCACCATCTCATTTAATCCCTCTACACCACCATAAAAGCTCATCCCGGCTGCTGCCCAGACCATGGCAACCAATCCTTCGGCCACCATGGCTCCATAGAAAACCCTGCGACCCAAACTTTCGTTGGTAATACACCTTGCCATCAGTGGAGCCTGGGTCGAATGAAAACCGCTAATTGCACCGCAGGCTACCGTAATGAACAACATCGGGAAAATGGGGGAAGCTGTTGCATTTGATTTCATATTAATTAAGCCATTGGGAAATAATTCGGGCATCGCCATTATTTTCCCGGATGTAAAAAGGGTGATGATAACCCCGACGGCCATAAACAGGAGCGCTACTCCAAAGAAGGGATATATACGTCCAATAATTTGGTCGACTGGTAATAGTGTTGCAAGAATATAATAGATCACGATGATAATTCCCCAAAACAACAATCCCATCCAATGATATGAACTTTGTGTCATACCTGACAGAATCTCAGCAGGTCCGGTTACGAAAACAGCACCTACAAAAATCATCAGAATTACCGTGAAGAGTCGCATGAATTGCTTGGTTCCGTTACCCAGATAAGTGCCGACAACTTCTCCGATGCTCCCTCCGTTGTGCCTTACTGATAGCATGCCGCTAAAGTAATCATGAACAGCACCTCCGAAGATGGTGCCAACAGCAATCCAAATAAAAACAACAGGGCCATACACGGCACCCATGACGGCGCCAAAGATTGGTCCGAGACCTGCAATGTTTAAAAACTGAATTAAAAATATCTTACCCCATTTGAGCGGGATAAAATCTACGCCATCGGGTGTGGCAATAGCTGGTGTTGCACGACGGGAGTCAACGCCAAATACCCGTTCAATGATTTTGCCATATATGAGGTAGCCGGCGATCAGCAATACAACCCCTGCAAGGAAAGTAATCATGTCAGATTATAGTTTATAAAACATTTTGAAGCAAAGGTACTGGAAAGGATCGGAAAACAAGGCTGGTAGCGGGGAAAAATGGTTTTATTGAGATAGAGAAAGCAGGAAGGTTTAATGCATTAAGAAGCACCACAGGCTCAAACACCGATGAGCAGACAAGAATAGGTTAAATATCTCTCAAATCGTTAATCCTATAGAGATGACCTATTGAGTTATGTTCGAATCGTGACAGAATCCTTATCTTTGTAATATGGTAAATCCGATAATAATAGTATTTATACGGTTGATAGTAAGGCGTTCATGTTTTTTATTCATTGACCTTAACCGTTATTTAAAATCAGGTTCGCACCTGCACAGTATATGTTTTCCGAAGAGTAAAGTACGGCGACCGTTTGGATCTGGTATTATTCAACTGGTAAGTTAGTCGTATGGTGAAAAAGAAATACTATGTAGTTTGGGAAGGAATACGACCTGGAATTTACGACTCTTGGGAGGCTTGCCGTCGACAGGTCGATGGAATAGAAGGCGCGCGCTATAAATCGTTCGATACTTTCGAACAGGCTACAAAAGCTATGATGAGCGATTACCGTGATTACATCGGGAAAAACGCTGTTAATGCAAAGCCAAAAGTAGTTTTTCAGTTTAATACGCCGGGGCAGCCTGTAGCACCTGCGTTGTGTGTTGATGCAGCGTGTAGTGGAAACCCCGGGGATATGGAGTACCGTTGCGTGCATATACCCTCCGGACAGGAAATATTCCGTCAGGGACCTTATAAGATGGCCACAAACAACATTGGGGAGTATCTTGCCCTTGTTCATGCATTGTCGCTGCAGCATCAGCAAGGGATCGATCTGCCTGTTTATACTGATTCGGTGAATGCCATGAAATGGATTACTGCCGGGAAAGCCCGAACCAAGCTTATACCAACTCACCAAAACCGACCTGTATTCGATTTGCTTGAACGGGCCGAGCGTTGGTTAATGAGCCACCAGTCGGGGATTCAAATCTTAAAATGGAACACCGAAGCCTGGGGTGAAATTCCGGCAGACTTCGGACGAAAATAAAATCATTAAATAGCAAATAAATCACCATTCAGATTCTGTTATGATCACACAACAACTTATTAATCCGAAGAGCATCGTTGTTATAGGTGCTTCCAATGATGTAACAAAACCAGGAGGAAAGCTTCTGAAAAACCTGATCGATCATCAATTCGCCGGAAAGCTTTACGTTAGTAACCCAAAGGAAGATGAGATTCAGGGGGTAAAGAGTTACCGTAACCTCAACGATCTGCCGCAGACGGATCTGGCTATTCTTGCCATCGCGGCAAAATATTGCCCCGATACTGTTAATCTGCTCGCCCGGCACAAAGGCACCCGTGCGTTTATTATCCTGTCGGCAGGATTCCATGAAGAGAACGAAGAAGGGGCAGAGCTTGAACGCCGAATCGTTGCTACGATAGAGGAAACCGGAGGTTGTCTGATTGGACCCAACTGTATTGGTGTGATGAATCCAAACTATACCGGCGTATTTACGCTTCCAATTCCTAAACTGGTACCTCATGGAGTTGATTTTATAACAGGATCGGGTGCTACTGCAGTGTTTATTCTTGAAAACGCTGTTCTTCGTGGCCTAAACTTTTCTTCTGTCTTCTCCGTTGGTAACAGTGCCCAGTTAGGCGTTGAAGAGGTGCTTGAATACCTTGATAAGACCTTTGATCCGAAAATCTCCTCAAGAGTAAAGCTGCTTTATGTAGAGAGCATCAGTAATCCCGCAAAATTACTGAAGCATTCTACCTCTTTGATTAGGAAGGGGTGTCATATTGCTGCTGTAAAATCGGGTGGCTCTGAAGCCGGAAGCAGAGCAGCTTCGTCGCATACCGGTGCATTGGCCAGCAGTGATGTAGCTGTTGATGCGCTGTTCCGTAAGGCAGGTATTGTCAGGTGTTATGGTCGTGAGGAATTAGTCACTGTAGCGGGCATATTCATGCACAAGGAGCTTAAAGGGAACAGAATAGCTATTATCACTCACGCCGGCGGTCCTGCTGTAATGCTTACCGACGCTCTCTCTAATGGAGGGATGAAGGTGCCTCCGGTCAAAGGTCCAAAAGCAGATGAACTTCTCAAATTATTGTTTCCCGGGTCATCGGTGGCTAATCCAATTGATTTTCTGGCTACCGGAACAGCAGAACAGTTAGGTCATATAATCGACTATTGTGACAGGGACTTTGAAGAAGTTGACGGGATGGCAGTCATTTTTGGTAGCCCCGGACTCTTCGAGGTGTATGATGTTTACAAAGTGCTCCATGAAAAGATGCTGACCAGTCATAAGCCAATTTACCCAATTCTTCCTTCATTGGTTAATGTTAAAAGTGAAATCGAATACTTTCTGGGGTTGGGAAGGATTAATTTCCCTGATGAAGTGGCGTTTGGTAATGCACTATGTAAAGTATGGCATACTCCGGCTCCCCAGCCTGAAGGATATGAATATCCGAAGGGTTTCAGACCTGACGTTATCAGATCAATTATCGAAGAAGTGAAAGAAGGTTACCTTTCACCCGATCATGTTCAGGCTTTACTCGATGCAGCCGGTATCGACAGGGCAGGGGAGGCTGTGGTAACCTCTGCTGCTGATGCTGTTGCTTCTGCCAAATCTCTCGGCATGCCTGTCGTAATGAAAGTGGTAGGGCCGGTTCACAAGTCAGATGTAGGGGGTGTGGTACTGAATGTCTCCTCTGAAGAGCAGGTGGCAGATGAATTCAAAAGACTGATAACGATTAAGGATACCACCGCGGTGCTGATTCAGCCGATGCTGAGCGGTATTGAATTGTTTGCAGGAGCCATGGCTGAGCCTAAGTTCGGACATACAATTTTATGTGGGATGGGAGGTATTTTCATTGAAGTATTGAAAGATGTTACAGCAGGTTTGGCTCCTATTGGTAAACCTGAGGCGCTTGATATGATTGCAAAGCTAAAAAGCGCTAAGATATTTGAGGGAGTAAGGGGGCAGGCAGGTGTTAGCGTCGACCTTTTTGCTGAAAGCATTATCAGGCTTTCGTTGCTGGTTGTCGTTGCCCCTGAGATTGCAGAAATGGATCTTAACCCGTTGTTAGGCTCGGTCAATCGGGTTGTTACTGTTGATGCAAGGATCAGGATCAGAAGGTAACCAGTTCAATTTAATTAAAGCAAGAACTGCTACTCACCTTGGTGAGTAACAGTTCTTGCTTTATCATGGCTTCTTATTCGGGGAGCCTTTCATCAACCACCTTTATCAGTAATGATTTTAAATCGTCGAAATCATAGTAGGCTTCAAAACCTGTACGGTCAATAATAAAGTATTTATTCTGTCGGGAACTAAAGCAGTAGATCTCTTCATCCGACTGACCAATAATAAGGCTATCGGGCCATTTACGTGAAAAAGAACTCATGGCCATTTTTTTGTTAACCTCCATGATGCTTCTTGGCCTGAAATCGGGGTCATGGACATTGTCGGCATCGCACGGCCATATTTCAATTCCATTATAAAATATCCCATCGGCTATTTTTAATAATTTCTTAAGCTCTTCGGGCATTTCGGGGAACCCTGTGCGTTGCATTTTGCTGCTTACAGCAGCGATTTCAGCGGAGGATGCTGGTTTTCCCAGCAGTGATCCATTGGTTTTTTTTAGTTTCTCTACAATTGTTTTCATTTTCTGAAAAATGAGATTAAACAATACACTCCGGAAGGGAATGCATGAAAGAGGGGGTTAAATCGATGGATAATTAAAAGAGGCGTGAATAGAATAAAATGTAAAAGGAGGAAGCCACTCAGTGGTTTCTAATTTGATTTTGAATGCCTTGCCGGCTATGGGCTGATGATGATGGCAGGAATTCCAGGCAAAATATACGGGCTGAATCATGTCAGTCGGTCGTTTCTTTTTACTTACGCCACGAAAATAGATATAAAAATGTTTTTAATGCAACAATTTGTCGTTTTTGGATAAAAAAAAACTCCGGCGAACCGGAGTTTTTCCATGAGAAGCATCTTTTATCTCATCAGCATGACTGAACCTGTTTCGGTTTGTTCAATACCAGGTGATATGAGTCCATTACCTCTGTATACAATTTTCCAGATATAGACGCCTGACGGGCAGTCGTTGCCTTTAGTATCTTTTCCATCCCAACCCTCGAACAGGTCGTCGGATTCAAATACGAGGGCCCCGTTACGGCTAAACACATACATGTGGAATTTAATAGTTTCATCACTCGATCTGGCTTTTAGTACTTCATTCAAGCCATCCGAATTGGGGGAGAAAGCTGTAGGCATGTGAATAAATCCACCACACAACTGAACCCTGATGGTATCTGTCACAGCACAGGCGTCGTTTGATACGGTAACCCAATAGAGTCCGTTTTCTTCAACCTTATAATATCTGCGTGGTGAACCATCCTGCCACTCGTAGCTATCAACACCATCACTGGAACCAGCATCAAGCATGACAGGTTCACAGGTGAACAGGTAACGATCAGGACCCAGATTGACATAAGGTGTTGTACGTACCGTTACCGATACTCTGAGTGAATCAACACAACCTTCAGGACTTGTCCCGGTAATGAGATAACTCGTGGTAGACCAAGGCGAAGCTGTCACTATATTTCCTGTTGAATCGCTTAAACCGGTGGCAGGGCTCCAGCTATAGCTGAATGCGCCATCTGCAATAAATGTGAAGAGGGAATCGCGGCAGATTAACGGGTTAGTGTCATTCACTGTAATGACAGGTAACGGATTGATGATCAGAACTAGTGTGTCTGAATACGGCCCACAGGGAGCATCTCCAATAACTGTCATAATCAGATTGACGGTATCACGTATGACGATATCCCCCGAACCTTGACGGTAAATGGGATTCAGAACCGTTGGATCAACGAATGACCCGGTACCATCTGATGTCCAGTATACCGATGTATAGTTCGTGGCGGTTGCATCAGTTACATGATAGTCGGCTTTTTCGCAAACCGAATCCATTGTACCGGCGAATAATTCAGGATGAGGAACTACGGTAACGATGATGGAATTACATTCTGTGATACCGCATACGTTTTCATACCGGGCGAAATAGGTTGTAGTAACAGTAGGAGGATTGATCCAAAGCGGATTACCTGTTCCTATCTCTGGCCCGCCGCACGATCCTTCATACCAGCGCAACGTATCGCCATTTCCACCTACACCACCCAGCATAATCTGGAATCCATAGTCAGAACATATGTTATTGGTATCAACCAGCAGTACTGATGGAACAACTGCTTCGTTTACATTGATCCTGATTGAATCCCACTCAGAAACGCCGCAGATGTTTTCCCAGCGTACATAGTAGATAGTAGTGGTGTCAGGTGCAAAGATATTGAGAGGATAGCCGGTACCGATGTTAGTATAAGTGCCAGCATCGCTGGTGTACCATTTCAACTGATCTCCCTGCCCGCCATGTGCAAACAGTGTGATGTCCTCAACAGTTCCCCGACAGAAGTTATTAGTGTCGACTTCTACCAGAATAACCGGTTCGGGATTGTTGACAAGAATGTCGATTTGAGCGCATTCAGAAGCACTGCATGAGTTTTCCCAACGAACGAAGTAACTGGTAGTAAATAATGGTGCAGGAATGGTTAATGGATTACCTGTTCCGGCTTCAATACCTTCGCAGTTGGCAAAGAACCAACGAAGTGTTTCACCCTGGCCGCTGATCGTGTCACCATAACCTCCGATGGCAGTCAGCGTGACCATTGAAACGGCACCCTGACAGAAGTTATTGGTGTCAACAGTTACGGTTAACGGTGCTACAGCCTGAGGAATAACAACAACTGTTACGGAATCACATTCAGTGACCTCGCAACTGTTCTCCCATCGTGCAACGTATGTTGTCGTAATTTCAGGTGAAGGCAATGTCAGGGTATATCCAGTACCAATAGGTGTTCCTCCGCAAGTTCCCTTAAACCAGTTGAGCACATCACCCGAACCTCCCTGTGCTGTCAGGGTAATCAATCCGGCATCATTAAAGCAAATAACAGGTTTGTTGGTAAGCAGGGTATCAACCGGTAGTGGAATGTTTACCTTAACTTCGATAGAATCGCATGATGTTTCACCGCATTGGCTTGCCCAACGGGCGAAGTACCATGTGTTGGTGTCGGGGGCCTGAATACGTATTTCTGTACCTGTACCAATGACTGCTGTCCCGCAGGCATCCTGATACCAATTGAGTGTATCGCCTGCTCCGCCATATGCGTGTAGTTTGATAATGCCATTGTATGAGCGACAGAAGTTGTTGGTATCTACAGTGAGGCTATCGATAGGCAAAGGTTGCGGGAAGACAGTCACCTGCACAGATGCACATGCCGATACTCCGCAATTGCTTTCCCAGCGTCCATAATACTTTGTCGTCTCGACAGGTGCATTAATCAGCAGGCTTGTGCCTGTACCAATTGAGTCACCGCCACAGCTTTCGGTATACCATACTACATCTTCACCTTCGCCGCCATGGGCGGTCAGGGTCAGTGTGGCGACAGCACCAGCACAGTACTCGTTTTCGTTAGAGGTTACGCTGTCGGGGGCAACAGGCGTCGGCCATACAGTAACTGTTACCTGCTGGCATGGAGTGCTGTCACATGAATTCTTCCAGCGACCAAAATAGGTAGTGGTAATGGTAGGTGCAATCACCTCGAGTGCTTGTCCTGTGCCGATCAGTGTATCGCTGCATACGCCACGGAACCATTCAAACTCACTGCCAAGCCCGCCGTGGTAAGAGAGGATGATCGATGATTGTGATCCTGAACAGAAACTTCGCTTATTAACTGAAACCGAATCAGCAATAATCGGTTGGGGTAATACGGTTACCGTGATACTCTTGCAGGTCGATTCGCCACAGATGTTTGTCCATTTGGCAAAATAGGTGGTTGTGACAGCAGGAGCAGGTGTGATAAACGGATTACCTGTACCTGCATAAACACCACCACAACTACCTGTGTACCATTTTAATTCCACCCCATGTCCGCCTTCAGCACTTAGAGCAATGTCGGTTACCGATCCGGCACAGAAATTATCTTCGTCAACTGTAAGGGTTAGTGGTGCAACAGGTACAAATAAAACGTTAACTCTGATTGAATCACAAAGTGAAACGCCACACTCATTTTCCCAACGGGCATAATACCATGTAGTGTCGTTTGGTGCACCAATTGTAATTTGTGTGCCTGTTCCAACAGGGTTGGTACCACATGCACCACGATACCATTTCAATATAGTCCCTGATCCGCCTGTTGCGGTAAATGTGAGCGCATTCACCGAGTTAAGGCAGTAATCGTTATTGCTTACAGCCAGACTGGTAGGTGGTTCAGGTAATGGTTTCACAATAGTGGTCATGATCATAGAATCGGCGCAGCCATTCGGGCCTGAAAAGACGTATTTGATTGTATAAGGACCACCTACACCGGCTGCTGAAGGACTCCAGATGGCATAACCAAGTCCGGAATCGGTAAGGCCTGGTGTAGGACCATAGAAGGTGCCGTAACCCATGTGATTGCCCAGCAGAACAGCATCGGTAGCATTTACACAATACTCCGGTAACAGTCCTGAGAAACTAACAACAGGTGTCGGATGAACAGTTACCGTATAGGCAGTATCATTGGAGCACATCCCTGGTGTATTCAGTGTGTAATGAATTTGGAAAGGAACCCCGGGTGTGGGAATGCCTGGGTCAAAGAGAGCCTTTCCAATACCAAGATCGGTGACTCCCGGACCACTGAAGCTTCCAAATGGATAATGGTTACCGGTAATTGTATCAACAGCATCTGATTCACAATAGTCAGAGAACAGGTTCGTGATCAGCAATTGTGGCTTCGGTAATACTGTGGTCTGCATTGTCGTATCGCTCTGGCAGGCATTGCCATCGATAAAGGTATAGGTGATATCATAAGGACCACCAACACCTGCGATCGAGGGGATAAATTTTGCCTTACCATTGCCAAGATCAACCAAGGCATTGGCAGGTCCTCCACTGAAGGTGAAATGCCCATTGGGCTGATGGTTCCCTTCAATGATGGTGAACGGAGCATTTACACAGTAGGACGTGTCAAGGTTGGAGATGCTAACTACCGGCAGCGGATTTACCGTCACTGATTTCGTCCGTGTGCTTGTACAACCATTGTTGTCGAGGTAACTGTATGTTATTTGATATGTACCAGGGCCGGCAATAAAGGGCTCAAAGGTAGCTGTGCCATTTGCCAGATCAACTAGTGCCGGTGTGGCCGGATCAATGGTAAAGGTTCCGAAAGGTCTCTTAGTGCCAACCAATGTGGCGATTGTTCCTTCACTGGCGCAGTAGTATGGGTTGAGACCCGTGAAATTCACCGTTTCGATGCTTCTGACGATGGTTGTCATTTGAGCAGTAGCAGTACAGGTGTTGCCATCAGTGTAGGTGTAGGTGATCGTGTAAGGGCCACCAGGACCTGCAAGTGAAGGTACGAAGAAGGCAGTACCATTCCCATTATCCACAATGCCTGAGCCTGAGAAATTCCCTAAAGGTGCTAGATCACCGATCAGGGTATCCTGAACGCCGTTGGCGCAATACTCCGGCTCGAGGCCGGTAAATGAAACCACCGGTAAAGCATTGACAGTTACCTGCTGTGTCTGTGAGTTTGTGCATCCTGTTATAGTATTGGTATACTCATAGGTGATATCATAAGGTCCGCCAACTGTAGCAATACCTGGATTGAAAGTTGCTCTGCCCAGTCCGATGTTGGTAATACCAGCACCAGTAAATGTACCATCAGGCTGTTGATTACCTGTTAAGGTTATTGGCATAGCATCGACACAGTATTCAGGCATTAAACCACTGAAGTAAACAACTGGGAGCGGCTTAATGACTACTACACGCGTGGTGTCACTTATGCATCCATTAGCATTGGAATAACTGTAGACTATTGTATGTGAGCCTACACCAAGTAGAGCAGGGTTCAGCGTGGCTGTCCCGTTGTTGTTATCGACAAACCCTGTTGAAGGACCTGTGAAATTACCAGCCGGTTCTTTGTTTCCATGGATAGTAATTTCACCATCATTCAGACAGTAGCTATCGCCAAGCCCTAGAATATTTACAAAATCAGTTCCGAATACCGTAACAGAAACCGTGGTATCGGCCAGGCAATTATTGCCGGTGATATATGCGTAAGTAATATTATGGGTTCCTATTCCTGCAGCCGAAGGCGAGAACCATGCAGTTCCATTGCCTAAGGAACTCACACCCGGACCGGAGAACAATCCCTGCCCGGCGATACTGCCGCTGATTAGAACGGCGGGATCGTTTTTGCAATAGGTGCTGTTCAGGTTCTGTATGAACACGGTAGGAACATCGTAAACTGTGATCGTCGTGAAGGCGCAAAGTGAATTGCCACATGTTGATTCCCAGCGGGCATAATAAGTAGTTGTAACATCCGGAACATTGTTTCCTGTCAGTGTAAGCGGATTACCATATCCAACTTCGGTGAGGCCGCAACTGCCAGTATACCATCTCAAGGTATCACCATTACCTCCATTTGCAGTAAGCACAAGAGTAGGTAAAGTATTTTTACAGAAATTGTTGGCGCTGCTACTGATTAAAGTCGGGGCTGGAGGTTCGCCTGTAACTGTAATAGTAACAGAAGCGCATTCAGATTTTCCACAACTACTCACCCAATAGGCATAATAGGTCGTTGTAACTGTTGGCGGATTGATGAGCACAGGGTTTACACCAGGCTCATATACAGGGGCATTACAATTGCCGATACCCCATCTGAGCTGATCGCCCGAGCCACCAACGGCTGTAAGTGTGATAGGCTGACTGTAACCTGAACAGATATTTGTGATGCTTGCAATGACTTCTGTTGGTGCCACGGCCAACGGATTAACAATTACCTGTGCTGAGTCACAATCCGAATTGCCGCAAACCGATTCCCAACGGGCATAATACCATGTGTCGACAGCAGGTACCGGTATATCAGTGGCAGGGGTTCCTGTTTCTATTTCAGTTACACCGCAACCACCGGTATACCATTTTAGAATTTCACCTGAACCCCCATTAGCTGTCAGGGTTATGAAATCTGATCCTTCACAAACTACGGCAGGTGTTACCGTTACCGATACCGGTTTAACTGCATCGGGAATTACATTCACAGTGACTGATGCACATGCGGAACTTCCACAGGCATTCTTCCAAAGTGCGTAATATGTTGTGGTAATAGTGGGGGGAGCTAAAGTGAGGTTGTTATCAATACCCACGGGAGTGCCTGTACATGAGCCACTGTACCACATCAGGGTGTCGCCCGATCCGCCCATAGCGGTCAGTATAATGTTTCCTGTTTCCGTCGAACAGATATAATCTTTATTCGCACTGGCTGAAAGCGGGGCTTCAGGGGGAGCAAACTGATACGTGATAACGAACGAGGTGTCTTTTTCACACCCTTTGGCGTCGTCCATATTAAGCCAGTAGGTTCCTTCCGGAATGTTGGCGATATCTTCGGTTATAGCAGTGTTCGACCAGTCGAAGGTAAATGGCAGGGTGCCACCACCGACAGTAATGTCGATGGCTCCATTGGTCTCACCAAAACAATTAACCTGAGTAATTTCCGGAGCAGTGTATACTTCTTCCTGAGTGAGCAGGGCGTTGAAGGCTTCATCCTGCCCGGCACTGGTTACTGTAGTGGTGCCAAAGGAAGCAGTTTGGGTGAAAGAACCACCAACCTTGAGGTCTTTATTGGGCAATAGGGCAATGGCCATGGCCGAATCGGCACCTGTCCCACCTGCCTGTTGCGACCAGACAAGCTCACCGGTTGTATTGTATTTCACCACCACGATATCATTCTCTCCTAAGCTGTGCAGGGTCTTCCTTCCAATTGTCACCTGATCACGGAAATGACCGGCAACATAAGCGTTGCCCAAGGCATCAACTACCAGCGATTTCCCGGCGTCATGTTGAGTGCCTCCGACATTGCGAACCCATAAGGGATTACCAGCCGGGGTATATTTAGCCAGCGCTATATCGCGTCCACCGTGGGAGGTGACATTTATAGCTCCGAATGTTGCTGTACCCTGAACTGATCCTGCGAGGTAAATGTTAGAATTATAGTCGGTTTTAACAGCAGTTGCATTATCAGCAAGGGTGCCTCCGGCACGTTTTACCCATAACTGGTTACCCAGTGTATTGTATTTTGCGATGAACATGTCGGTAGCACCGGCAGAGGCGATGCTGGCGGATCCAAAGGTTGCTGTATTTTGGAACTTACCTGCAACAATAACATTGCGTGCTACATCCAGGGTAATACCCTGACCAAAGTCTTCTGAGGTTCCCCCTGCACTCTTTATCCATTGCAGATCACCTTCAGGGTTGTATTTGGCGGTGAAGATGTCATCGCCACCAGCACTGACCAATGTCTGACTTCCAAAAGTGCCAATTCCCTGATAGGAACCTGTTATGTATGTATAGCCACGTTCATCAGCTTGAACGGCATTTGCTTTATCATCGAAGAAACCCCCGCTATTGCGTACCCATATCAGGTTACCTGTAGGGTCATACTTCGCCAGGAAGGCATCGTGATTACCGTGAGCATTTACCTGCGTGGTTCCAAAGAAGGCCATCTCTTCAAAACTTCCGGTCACATAGATGTAACCTGAGCTATCGACAGAAATACCGGTTCCGTAATCGTTGAGGGTGCCGCCAGCCTGACGGATCCATAACAAAGCACCTGTAGCATCATAGCGTGCTACAAACATGTCTTCGTCGCCAAAGCTTACCATGTTGGCGAACCCGAAGGTGGCATTACTGCTGAAACTGCCGGTTACATATGTATTACCCTGTTGGTCGGTTGTCATGGCTCTTACGCGATCCATAGCAGGACCACCACCGCGAACGGCAGTAGCCCAGAATGTGGTATCATGGTAAAAACCAAATTCATTGGGTTGGCCGATGCCAATGGTAGCACGTGCACGACAATTATTCTGATCAGTAATATAGATTGTATAAAGTCCTTCATCTAATCCGGTAATGTCTTCGGTAGTAGCACCGGTTGACCAGCGGAAGGTGAATGGTGCCTGCCCGTTGAGTACGGTCAGATCAATAGCACCATTGATTGCCCCTGCACAACTGATATTTGTTGTGGCCGCATTGACAGCAATGTTTTGAATCACGTTGAGTGAGGCAGGATTGGAAGTTACAGCGCCGCAATACTGACTGGTTACAACACAATAATAGGTGCCTGCGTCGCTCATCGAGAGACGATTGATGCTATAGGTCGTTTCTGTAGCTCCCGGAATGGCAATATTGTTATGGTACCATTGGAATGACAGCAGATCACCGGCAGGCGTTATACTGAAAGATACTGTATCTTCCTCGCAACGGGTCCTGCTGACTGGATGGGAAACTACATCCGGCAACCGATATACTGTAAGGATAGCCGGATTACTCATAGCATCTTCGCACGTGTTCCAGATAAAGCATTCATAAGTCCCCCCATCAGCAACAACAGCACTGGTTATTTCATAAACCGGATTATTGGCTCCGGGAATTGCAGCACCATTCTTGTACCATTGATAATTAAGCGAATCACCTGTAGCAATTACCTCGAAAGTGATAAGCTCTGTTTCGCAACGTATCTGTGTGAGCGGTTGCGTAACAATAACAGGATCACGGTTAATGGTGACAGCAGCCTGATTTGAAGCAGTTATCCCGCAGGAATTGGTGAGCCAGCATGAATAGTTCCCCGTCTGACTATATTGAAGATTGTTGAGTACAAGTGTGTTGGTGGTGGCTCCGGGAATATCAATTCCTTCGAGCTTCCACTGATAGGCGATGTTGTCGCCAATAGCCTGGATCTCCAACATCACGTTGGCGCCATCGCATGTGGATATGCCTATTGGCTGCAAAGTAATGATTGGCTTGGTGTTCACATAAATGCTGGCCATCTGACTGATATCTTCACCACAGTTATTGTAAGCCCTTACAATATAAGTGCCGTTATCGGCCAGCGTGAGTGGTGTAAATCTAAGGTATGGATTTACAGAATCGGGGAGGATCACCCCATTTTTCCGCCATTCATATTTAATAGAGTCTCCGGTTGCAATAATGCTGAGTACTTTGCTATCAACCGTACAGAAATTACCACCTATTACCTGATCTGAAACTATGGTGGGAGGAATGTTCAGCGTAATGGATGCCGTTTGTGAGTCAAACCCTGCCGTGTTACATGTATTCCAGATGTGTACCTTGTAGGTTGCCATATCAGTTGGCACAATGGGGTTGAATATCAGTGAGGCAGAATTGGAATTCGGGATTGGGTTGCCGTTTCTGTACCACTGGTAATTCAATGAATCACCGGTAAGTATCACTTTCATTTCTTCCACAACACCGGGACAAGTGCTGATATCGTTGGGCTGGGTTACCATCACGGGTACAAGGTTGACTGTGAGATCTGCTGATTGGGTCATGAGAACATCGCAGTTGTTTGAAAGCTCACAGCTATAGGTGGCAACATCAGCTAAGGTTACCGGGAAAATGGTTAATGTCTGTGCAGTTTTACCGGGTATGGGATTCCCATTCTTGTACCATTGGAAATTTGGAAGAGCTGAACCCTGGGCATTAATACCAACATCAAATACTGCAGTATTTCCAAGACAACTTGATACATCTTTCGGATTTCTGATTACGGTGGGGTCGATATTTGCGAACAGATTAACTGTCTGGCTTGTAGCCGGGGCGCAATTGTTATGAATATCAACCCTGTAGTTACCTATATCTGAAAGTTGAATGGGAGTGAAGGCAAGTGTTGTTGAAGTCGCACCCGGAATGGCAATGTTATTTTTAAACCATTGGTAATAAAGTGAATCGCCAGTAGCAACTACAGTCATCAGGTTATTATCTCCCACGCAGGTTAACAGGTTTTGGGGCTGGGTAGTAATCACCGGGGCAACGTTGATATTGAGATTAGCAACAGCTGATGTAAGGTTACCGCAGGTGTTCCAAATATAACATGTATAATCAGCAGTATCAGCATAACCAACAACCGGGAATACCAACGAACTACCATTCTGTCCAACCATCAATACTCCATTTTTACGCCACTGATAAAACAGAGAATCTCCGGTTGCTGTAACACTGAAGGTTACAGGGTCACCAGGGCATACCGATACATCATCAGGCTGATCAGTAATGACAGGTGCAATGTTCACCGTGACATCAACAGGATTTACAGGTGGATTACCGCAGGTATTGTAAACTTCTACATCGTAGCTTCCAGTATTGGCCAAGGTCACCGGGGTTAGAGCATAAGTTGGGTCTGTTGCTCCGGGAATCAGATTGGTGTTATGGTACCATTGATAATATAAGCTATCACCGGTAACAGATATGCTTAAAACCTCATTATTGCCAAGACAGGTTGAAATATCTCTTGGAGCTGAAATGACAACAGGGGGAATGTTTATATTGAGATTAGCAACACGGGTGGTGTCATCACCACAGGTATTGGTTATAATACAATAGTAATCAGCTGTATCAGAATAAGAAACAGGTGAAAATACCAGGGTTGGCTGAGTCTTACCGGGAAATAATATTCCATTTTTATACCATTGGTAATTGAGCGAGTCACCAGAAACCACTGTACTGAATACCACAGATTGTCCGGGGCATGTAGAAATGTTGTTTGGTTCTGTAATAACTACAGGAACTAGATTAACTGTGACGACAGCAGGGGGAGTTGTAACATTACCGCAGGTGTTTAAGATATTACAGGTAATAGAACCTATGTTAGATAAAGTAACCGGATTGATATTAAGGCTTGGTCCCGTAGCACCAGGAATCGGATTACCATTACGTCTCCATTGATAAAACAAACTATCACCCGTTACCAAAGTATTGAGCGTTATACTTGCTCCGAGGCAGGTTGAAATATCATTTGGCCAACTGACAATGACAGGTGGGATATTGATATTCAGATTTACCAGACGGGAAGTGTCATCCTCGCATGTATTAGTCACTACACAGTAATAATCTGCTGTATCAGCATAGGTTACTATCGGGAAGGTTAATACTGGCTGAGTCTGCCCAGGTATGACCACACCATTTTTATACCATTGATAATTTAGCGAATCACCTGTTGCAACCACTACGAATTGTTGCATTGTTACTCCAGGGCAGGTTGAAATGCTATCCGGCTCAGTAATGATCGCGGGATACCGGTTAATATTGAGATCAGCAGAGAGGCTTGTTACGGTATCGCAACCATTGGGTACAATTATTCTACATGTATAGGCACCCGTGTCAGCATATTGGGCATTTGGAATGACCAGTGTATTGGAATTTGTACCTACAGGGGTTGTGTAATGGAACCACTGATACGACAAGCTATCTCCTGTTGCTGCAAGCACGAAGGAAACATTGTCTCCGATACAAACCGAAACGCTGTCGGGCTGATCGATAATGATCGGATAGCGGTTAATATTAAGGTCGACTAACTGGCTTGGCAGCAAATTACAACCGTTGGGTACCGTAATCTCACAATGATATTCACCGGTATCAGCGTACTGAGCATTTGGAATAATCAGTGAGTTGGAATTACTCCCAACCGGTGTTGCGTAATGATACCAATGATAGGATAGGCTGTCACCAGTGGCTGTAAGAGCAAAGGTGACATTGTCTCCGATACAAACCGAAACACTGTCGGGTTGATTTGTAATGACAGGATAACGGTTGATGTTGAGATCAACTGGGTCTGAGAATATGGTATCGCAACCATTGGGTACAATTATTCTGCATATATAGGCACCGGTGTCAGCATATTGGGCATTTGGAATGACCAGTGTATTGGAATTTGTACCTACAGGGGTTGTGTAATGGAACCACTGATACGACAAGCTATCTCCTGTTGCTGCAAGCACAAAGGAAACATTATCTCCGATACATACCGAAAGGCTGTCAGGCTGATCGATAATGATCGGATAGCGGTTTATATTAAGGTCGACTAACTGGCTGGGCAGCAAATTACAACCGTTGGGTACTGTAATCTCACAATGATATTCACCAGTATCAGCGTACTGAGCATTTGGAATAATCAGTGAGTTGGAATTACTCCCTACCGGTGTTGCGTAATGATACCATTGATAGGATAGGCTGTCACCAGTGGCTGTAAGAGCAAAGGTGACATTGTCTCCGATACAAACCGAAACACTGTCGGGTTGGTTTGTAATGATGGGATAACGGTTGATATTTAGATCGGCCGGGTCAGAGGTAATGGTATCGCAACCATTGGGTACGAATACTTTACAAATATATGTCCCCGTGTCGGTATATTGAGCGTTATTGATTGTTAAGACATTAGAATTTATACCAACCGGGTTTCCGTAATGGTACCACTGGTATGAAAGGCTATCTCCGGTGGCCAGAACTGTAAATGTAATATTATCAGTCAGGCACTTTGAAACACTGTCAGGCTGATCAATAATGACTGGATAACGGTTGATGTTCAGGTCAACAGTATCAGTTCTGATAAATCCGCAGGTATTATAGATATGCAGATGGTAACTACCCGTATCGGCATATTGTACGTTTGTGAGCGAAAGCTGAGTTGATTCAGCTCCGGGGATGGGATTTGAATAATGATACCATTGATAATACAAGCTGTCTCCTGTCACAGTGGTGTTAAATGCAATATTATCACCTATGCAAACTGATAAACTATCTGGCTGGTTTGTAATTTGTGGAATTACATTGATGTTGACATGTACAGTGTCAGTATAAACAATATCACACACATTTGAAGCGGCAAGGTGGTAGTATCCTGTATCAGCATAGGTCATCCCTGTAATGACAAGAGTATCATTAGTAGCGCCTGAAATATGCCCGGCTACATTATTGACAGGAGTATTCCCCAAATACCATTGGTAACCGAGTGGTGCTGATCCATCAATATTTGAAACCAGAGTGATGGTTTCTCCAAGACAGGTGCTATGAGCAAGGGGCTGCAAGGTAACAACAGGAGGATAAATTACTGTTAGTATGGAAGCAACAGGTGTTTCTACAGCACCGCAAAGATTGGTCACCAGACAAGTATAGGAACCCGCATCACTGAGCTGAATATTGTTAAGCGTCAGAGTATTGCTGTGAGCCCCCGGAATATCGGTCGTGTTTTTTTTCCACTGATAAGTCAGACCTGTAGAGATGCTATTGGGCGTAACGGTTACTGAGTAGGTGGTTCCTACACACTGGGTTACATCCCCGATACTCAGGGTGGGACCAGGAACGCTGTAGCGTTCTACCCGCAACTTGTTCGGTGAACCGTTACAACCGAACTGGTTGTATTCTACAACGATCAGTGTATCAAAACCAATGGTGTTGGCCCAGTTAACACTGATACGGGCAGCCGAATCGTTTGGCGGATACAGGTGGTTGATGGTGCCTGTTCCATTCTTGACCGACCATTGGTAATACGAGCCGGCAGTAGAATCCACCCTATAAAATTCGGTGGTATTCTTGCAAACCGTATCGGGGTTGGTGGTCAGATTTTGCCCCAGAGAGGTCATATTGGTCACGATGGCCAAAAGGAGCAAAAGCGTAAATTGCTTGATTTGTGTAGCGTTGGTCTTCATTTATCCTCGTCTTATCGGTTAGATACAGTATTATTCGGAAAAGGTTATACGGTAGATAGATTAATTATGTTTTATAAAAGTTGCACCGGGCAACGGATTTACAATCAAATTTAATGTATCGCGGGCCGGGCAAAGATTCCCATCGAGAACCCTCACCCAGTATGTGCCTGTGGTAGTGGCAGGATATGTGGGAGTAGTGGCTCCATCCTGCCATAAAACATCTTTATACCCTCCGCCGGGGGTCAGTACTTTTGTCTGTCCCTGGCAAATGGCAGTATCGGGACCCAGCGAAACAGGTGTTGGTGGGAATATTTTTACTTGTATAGTATCGGCAAGGTTTGCACAATCTTCATCATCAACTTCCACCCAATAGGTACCCGGATTGGTAATAGCAATTGTCTGTGTGGTATCTCCTGTACTCCAGAGATAACTCAGTCTGTTGGGCCCTGCATCCAGAGTAACTGAATTCCCTTCACATATTGTCAGGTCGGCCCCGATATACAGACCGGTATAATTTGAAAAATAGCCATATTCTGAGCTACCTCCCAAATTATTAAGTATCCCGAGGTGAAACAAACCTAAGGTATTTATAATCCGGTGCGCTCCTACTGGAAGAATTGCCCCACTATTATTAAATTCTTTCCGGGCTGAAGACCATATACCATTGGTGCCTGTTACGACCGAGAAATCGGCGGCAGTTAAAAGCGTATTGTTCCCATCGATTGAGAAACCCGAAATGTTGGCTGTCTTGGTTAAGACCATCATCGCAAAATTCCCGGAACTTTGCCGGTTGAATCCGATTTCGGGTGATCCTGTACAGGTAATGTGCGGAATGATAGAACTTCCCATTTCTCCATTGTGTCCACTCAAATGATAAACATAAACAGGATGCGAAGAAGTAATATAATAGGCATTATTGGTGGGGGTTACTGTGTATTGCTCACCTGCATTCAGTGTAGCTACCACTGGTCCTCCGTCTAGTGCAACGGTTGTATTGTTTTCTGTGGCAAGAATGAATATCCGCTCATAATTGTTGGCAAAACCTTTTACTACTATATATTCAATTCCGATTAGGTTGACTGGAAGCAACTGGTCGCCTATAATGTCATAGGAGCCTGAATTTGGAGGGTATACATTATCATCGGAAATCGTGATGGCAATTGGTTTGTTTGAAGTAACACTGGATCCTTTCAAACTAATCGCTGCATCAGGCAAAATCGTCCGGCATGAATATGTCTCCCCTCTGTTTAACGTGATATTGAATGTGCTTCCTGCTGTATGGTTAGTTATGTCGGCCTTTACTTTGATTGTGATCAGGGTGTTGTTCTCGGTTGCAATGATGTCAAACGCTTCTCTTCCATTCAGGCTTGTGTTGTTGGGGTATACATCTTGCGAAGGAATATAAAACGATAATCCCAGTGCCGTTTTTCCTTTTAAAGGAAAAATGGCTGGGTTGTTTGTGTGAGCTATTTCATAATATGCTGAAACGGGAACAGTAGAGTGAATCAGTAATCCCTTGGTGTTAATTGTTCCATAAGGTGTATTCTCAATCTGAGCCTTGGATGCCGTGAGATTAACGGTACCCATCGAATAGGCTGGAATGTTGAGCGAGTACACAGGAAATGATGTTGCCGCAGGTTGTGTTATACTAATTGAAGCATCCTGATCGAGAGTGACAAATCGAACAACAATTGGGTTATCTCCGTGAGCTGCATCCGCATCGGGTGCCACGAACCAAAAAATCGAATCCTGTTGAGCCATTAGGTTAGCGTTCAAAGTTGCAACAACAGTCAACAAAAGTAAGAATTTCAATGAATTCAGATGAAAGAAGGGTAAAGTTTTTTTCATTTTTTCCTTAACAGACGTTATCCAGACAAACGTTTGCAGCATTTGGTTGTAGGTGATGAAGTGTTTCTTTAACGTTTTTTTAATCCAAGATGGACAAACCATAGCCAAAGGGGGATTGGGGGAAGAATGATTACAGATGCTTAATCAGGATGGGGGGCGGGGGGGCATGGAAGATAGCCTGAATCGTATCGGAGGCTGTACAATTTTCGGGACTGGTGACCTCGCGCCAGTAGGCGCCTGTGGTGTGCACATCAATGGTGGGTGTTTTGTCGTTGGTGCTCCATGTGTAGATACAATTGGTGCAATTGGTGTTACCCAGGGTTATAGTTTCGCCCTGGCAGGCGTGTGTATCGGGTCCGAGAGAGGGGTCGGGCACGGCAATTACTTCGATGCTTATGGTGGTATCGAATGTGCACCCGTATTCATCCTGAACCTTGTACGTGTATTCAAATAATCCCGGTGCCGTTGGCACAACGAGCGCATTTGATTTGTTTTGCCCTACTACACCCGGGCCTTCAAGGTAGGTGGTGTCGTTGGATACCGAATACTGCCAATTTTGGGGTAAAAGTGCAGGGTCAAGGTTTAATTCCCAGCTAAAGATGTATCCGTTATCAACACCAACAATGTCACAAACCTGAATATTCCATTCTCCATTAAGAGGACATCCAATAAGAGAAGTTAAAGATGATTGAGGCGAAAAGTAGTTCGTATGGTTTATCCTATTGGAGGAGTCTTTAACGTTTGCTCCATTCCAATTGTGAGAAGGGCCATTAGCCAGAGTTGTCGAAGTTGGATAGTACTCGGTCCAGCAATAATTATAAGGTGTCCCTGGGGGATTCTGCTTCGGATCGCACACATTGCCACCAGAATCATCAATGGCCTCTCCTAACCAACTACCTCCCCCACTATTTTGATGTAGAACAGCCTGTTGCCCATTAGGACAAATAATTGTGATATTGATGTCGCTTAAATAAGTGTGCTCCATAGTGACACAAACAGATAACAAATCGGACGGAGAAGTTAATGTTTGACCTGGGGTAAAGGAAGTAAATGTGACGGGAGTATTATAACATAAACCTAACTGTGGACAATTTGGACCATCAGGAATAAAGGTTATGCTGTCATACCGCTGGCTTGAAACGAGTGCATATTGAAAAGGGACAACGGCAGCCAGCGTAGTAAGGTTAATCTGAATGGTGTCGCCGGGCTTGGTGGCATCGAAGCAGATGGGGTCGGGCCGGGTGATCGACTGAATGGGATTGCCGGCTATCCTGACCCGTGCACTCAACGGGTTACTTGGGCAGTTGTTTGTATCGGTCATCGTAACAACCATTTCGTATCCTTTGGCTTCACCATAGAACTTATCCGAAAAGGGCTCAAAATGGGTTATAACATTAGCCCCGTCGCCAAAAACCCACGAATACTTGTGTAAGGTGTCCTGCTGTGTATAATTTGTCCCATTCTGGTTGTAAACACCTTCCACAGCGAAGTGAATTGTGTCGTCTTGACAGAGGTTAAAATACGTGTAAGAACCTACGGTTTCCGGTTGCGGAATACAGTTGGCGGTATCGAAGTATAGCTTTACGCTTTGGCAGGGCATTTTGGGTTCCCTGCCGTTCGGTGTTTGTCTGTTATTAAGGTAAGCTTCTTTTTCACTATCAGGAGTGGTTTCTTCTGCAAGTTTACACTCTTCAATGAATTGATTGACAACATGTTGATTAATATTGACTTCATGCTTTGCCAGTATAACGATTTCTTTAATCGGTTCAGCGACGCTTGATGTAGTATAAATCCCCAGTGCCCCAATCTTCTCAAGAAACAATTCCCTTGAGTATCTGCCGGTAAGGGGGCTAATGTCAATTAGCCGGCTGTCGACCGACTGATCGGTTACAGAAGGATTGGTGGGAGGGAGGTCTTGTGCTTTCACAGCAGTTAACGAAAGCCCGATTATATAGAGCAATAGGTAGCGTATTGTCTTCACATCCTAATTTATCAAATTGCGCATTACTAAGAACAAGTTTCTTACATAGAGAACACAAAGGTACAAAAAGGTTGCTTTAAAACGAAATTCTTATGCAACTGGCTTAATAAAAAGTGATTACTGTGTTTTACAGTAAATTTAGTCGGGATAAACGAGAAGAGAATGCTAAAGACAATAATTCACTTATTTGTTGAGCCACAATTAAGTAATTTTTTGTTTTACTGATTTTTATGTGGAAAGATATTGCTTTGCCGGAAATACAAATATCATGTACATGTTTTTAAAGGACGCCCCTTTCTAATTCTGTTTAAATCTATGTTTTCAGTTAGATCGTTTTGTAGTCGCTGATGACCGGCAGGAGGGCGGTACTGGTCATTCATATGTCAAAAAATATCTATAAATGGCCACTCCTAAAATTGTACCAAAAATGGCACATAGTTATGTTTTTTCATATATTAAGATACTTAAACCTTGCTACAGTCATAAGCAATACATAAGAAAAAGATATCTTTGATATAACTTTGGTGTATCTTTATTATGACTTTAGTATAGAATCTAAACATAATAAACATAATGTCAATTGATTAAAAAATAGAATTTTGTGATAATAAGTTACTGGAATTTTTTTAAAAAGATGAAAATTTTTTAAAATTGGTGTTTTTGCTATGATAAAAATCAATCTCAAAATTGGAAAACTATTTAATTGCTGGAGGGTGAAATAGTGGGAGCCTGCCGAAAAATTGCTGGAGTTAAGTTGGCTATGGTTTGGTTGAACTAACCAATTGAGTTCAACTGTTAAGGTTTCTTCACCAGTAAGTATGTAGAATTAATCTGACATAGAACATTCCTTGAGAAGAATCAAGTACGCTTGATTTATTTCCTACCGGGGTTAATGAAAAGATGCAGGTACCCGGCATTCTACCAACTTAAAATTATCCTTTAAGGATGCAGTGATTACCCGGTTTTACCTCTGCCGGTTAATCGTGATAGATGTTCTTCTGTACCGGGGGCGGGGAGGGGTTAATGGTTACAGTCACAGCATCGGTAAATACACAGCCGTTTCTAAGTGTTGCTGTAACCTGATACACTCCGTTGGCAGTTGTTGTTACGTTGGCGATAGTAGGGGACTGCTTGGTAGACGAAAAGCCATTTGGACCACTCCAAAGGTAAGCACCTGATTGATATGAGGTGGCAGTTAACTGAAGGGTAGTTCCCAGACAAGGGCTGTTGGCTAAGGCTACCAGTGTAGGGGGATGGCTGTCGACGATGGAAAATCCTATGATTCCGGGTGCCGATGTATTCGCGCACAAGTCTTTTACTTCGCCGGTTAAAGCCAACTCATAATATCCATCTACAAATATACTGTCGGTATCGAAAGTGAAATCGCGGTCATGATGCCCTCCTCCTATACATCCTGGTGCTGAAACCGAATTGAGGTGATAGACTCCACCGGGGCCCGTTAGCTGGAAATCGGAAAGGTCTACCGATGAGCAAAGCAGAAATTCGCTGAACCTGACGGTCAGTATTGAATCGAAGCAGGTAGTGGGAAGGACTTCAATCATGGACGGTTTCTGATTATCAAGAATAACAGCAGTGCTTGCCGTGAAACTGAGCCTGTAGCCCGACTGTGAAGTGCTGAAGTTACTTACATTGAGAACAAATGTTTCGCCGGCAAGGACTGGCACAACCGGTTCATTAAGGCCTCCCGGCCGTCCGTTGGCACCTGTTGGTCCCCTTTCTCCCGAATAGTTGCAGCTTACTTCAAGTTCATCGATTACTGAGATATCACTGCAAACATTGTGGGTCAGATTGAACAGGGCCCAATCGTAATCGTCGCCATTAGCCGGAATGCTTCCGGGGGTGTAGTTGTTTGGGGTGATGGTAAAACTCAGATTCCCCGAAGACTGAACGGTTATAACGTACCAGACATCGTTCTTTTCACCCGAACCCAGGCAGGAAAGGGTCGGGTCGATTTCCTGCGCATAATTTCCAACACCGCTGAAAGCTGTGCCCTGATCATAGATGCCCTGACAGACCGCAATTGCCCCAAGGCAATCCTGAACTGTAGGAATTTGCGCATAGGCCACTTGTAAGCTGTTAACGACAATAAATAATACAAGTAATCTGGTTCTCCAGACTAATGTTTTGGTCTTACTTCGCCACAGTTTTTGAATGCATGTACACATTTTACTGATTTATTTCAAATCATCTATCTGACAATTCTTCGTGATGAATGGTTGCTTGTATCCGCTAATATGTCTCATTCTATAAAAAATGTACTCATGGCCTTGTTGTGTTAAATAGATTGGAGTTGATGGATAATCTTTTACAACATTAGTATTAGTACGTTGGGCAGCCTTGTGTCCGAAATAGTTTTATTGACTAACTTCTGTCCATTGATCCTTTATTTCTATGCGGTTATGATGAACCTGGCGTGCCTTAAATGAGGATGTTGTTCTTTGATAGGACCACTATTATAAAACACCTGATAGTTTGCAGGTTTCAGATTGACTGAGGTGTACTTGTAAAGACAGTATTTCAGATTAGAGAAGGTAACTGGGAACATGATTTTAGAATATCGCATCTGCAAGGCTCGATTCAAGCATTTCAATCAGGTCAGGATAATGGTTCCATACCTGCATACAGTTGTTGAAATAGTCAATTGCTTCCTGTTTGTCTGGTGTATCATACTCTTCTTCTGTATCGGTGGTCAGGTATAGTGCAATTTTTGGATTTGTCTTAATCGCTTTTTCTATTGAAGCTTCGATTGACTTTTCATCAGCTCCGGTAAGTCTTTCGTAAATGATCCAATGGTAGGAAGCGGCATCCCTGTTGAGTTGTTTTAGTTTGTCGAATTCAGGCTGAAATCGTTTAAAGTCGTGTGTGTGCAAGTATAATAGCGGAAGCAATAGTTGGTGGTCGGGTTCGCATTTTTCATCGGTCCATTTCAACAAGTATTCAGTGCATATAATAGCTTTATTATACAGCCCGAGTTCGTACAGAATAACCGATAGATCGCGCCAGACATCCAGCAGGTCGTAAATCAGGGGCTCGTCATAAATACTATTATCGACTGTTCCATCAGGATCGAGGCTGATTTTCTGGCAGATGAGCTTTTCAACCCGACGCAGCATCCTTACCTTTTCGGCAGATTCGGCAAATAGCGACATGAGCAGAATATTGGCAATATTATCGGGTGAAATTCTGGAAATCTGGTCGGCTAATTCCTTCATCGACAGGTAATGGCTCAGGTATGCTTTGCCAAGAAGAAGGTCGGCTTTGTCGTTAGTTGTCAATTTACTAAAACTAGCTGATTTAATGTCAATTGGTCCGTTTGTCCAGTTATTGATAATTAATTGGGCCCGTTCATTATGCTTCGCATTATTAATGTTCTCAAGCAGGCGATCCCGAAGGCTGAAATACAAATCAACAAGATTCGTCAACGCGAAGTCTTTTCCCAGCCGTTCAACCAGACTGTTTTCTTCATCCAAAAATCTATTTTGTTGGTCTATGGCTTCGATCAGAATTGATGTAAACAATTTGGAAATCTCATCGTGATGAACATCGGTAAACCATTTATCAACCTCAGCGCTTGCATCACTCAAATCTGCTTTTTCGGCTTTGGAAACCCGTGGTATCTCTTCTTCGAAATCAGGATACTGTATCGGGTTGTCATATTGACTTGTAAGTATCCGGGGGTATTTGCCTACCGGCATTTCATCACTTATTTCTATAAGCCTGATTTCAAACCACCAGCGGTCTTCATAATCATACAGCATGAACCATGTATCTCCGGTACTTCTGAACAAGCGATCGATCAGGTTTCTTTTTACATCCTTCAGTTTTGGAATGGCTAATTTTGTTGCTGACTTTTCAAATTTAGGCTTGGCCTGATCGTCTTTTTCGTTGTAAAATGAAAAAGAATTTTCATTGTCAAAATCAAATGAGTTTAAAATGGCCAGGGTCATTTGATATATGCTTAAATGTGTCGGAACGAGCAAGGTGCGGTAAGGAAGTTGTTCAGGGGTGGCAATGTCAGAACCCAGACAGGTAGCTTTAAGGTGAAGAAGCTTGGAGGTATTCATAGATTTGATTATCTACTCTGTTATGTTTTGGCAAATATAACAATTTAAGTTTTGATAACCAAAAGCTCTTATTGCTTTTTCTTAAGGTTGGGGGAATAATTGTTTGTTGAATGCTGTGCTTAGAATTTCGATCTGATACGTTTGTGCCAGAAGTAAAAATCCAGTGAAAATAGCTGGAGAATCCTCTGATTAATGGGTGAACTCCTTGTTCAGGTCAATACCAGCACAAATGTGTAACTGAATACTTCGCCACTAATTCTATGGCAAACACCTCAGATAGTTAGTTTCCCTTTATATCTATGATGTTTACGCGTTACGACAATTATGAGTATTTAATTGAAAAAACACGAAACAGATATGTGCTTTTACAAATTCATAATAAGTCGATATATTTGTGTGTGTTAAAAAAAACCACGATTTTATGGGAATAATTCATGGAGAGGTATTATTAATGCAATTACCGTTATAGACCGACTTGTCAATTTGATCTGGAAAATAAAAAGGGAAGAGTTTTGTTTATGACTATCAGATCGACATATTGATTATTAACAAAAACTGATCTTCAATCCTTAAGAATAATCATGATGTCCCATCCTTATCTTTATAGACAGCAATCTTGTTTCAATGTCATGCGTTGTAAGTCTGCAAAGTTGCCCTTAAAGTAATTCAGGTCCACCGTGCCATGGATTCCGGAGAGCCTGAAGCGGTCGGTTCTTTGCCAAATTTTCCAGTTTACATCAGGCTGCTGATAATAATCACAAAGCCATAATTGGTAATTTTTATGAAGGTTTCCTTTCAGGTACTTCATGTAAAAGTTTTCATCGGTATAAAGGATGGGTTCAACGCCGTAATGTTTCCCGACAATTTTCATCCAGTTGTTAACCTCTTTAATTATTTCCCGTTTTGCAGGCATTCGGCGGGCTCTTTCTACATCAAGCACGGGAGCGAGGTCTCCTTTGTGAAGTTTTGTGTTAGCGATGAAATGGCGAGCCTGGGCTTCTCCTGAAACACGATAGGAGAAAAAATGGTATGCTCCGCATAAAATCTTTTTTTCTCGTGCTTTCGCGTAATATTTCTTAAACCGGGTATCAGTATGGCTCCCTCCTTCGGTTGATTTCAGAAAGATAAAATAGGGTTTATCGGTTAGGTGGTTCCAGTTGATGATCCGCTGATGATGTGAAATATCTATTCCCCAGATTGTTTTTTTTGGAATACCGGCAACAGTCAGTGGGGCGGATAGCCGGCGTTTCGCAACAGGTGTTACCGTCTTCGACCTGAACAGACAGAACGGAATCGCTATCAGGGAAGCAAGAAGCAACAGCAGAAGCGTGAAAAACAATATTTTTCTTCTGTTATAACCCAATTCGGACTTCATGTGTGATTGACATGCAAAAGTAGCCAAAAGAATCGTTCATCACTGAGCCTAATCAGCCTTTTGGGGAATTAGATCCGGAATTCAATTTATTTTGAAATTCCGGCGAAGTCACTCCACCCTGATATGTAATAATTCCCGGTTGTTTCTTGTTTCCATACGGTGGTCGAGACTGTACGGTCATCACCGCCCCAGTGTGTAATAGGTGCATAATATTCAACATAGTTTGGCTGTTCATGGAGCAATATCTCTGTCCCATCTCCAGGATCTACACCCAGTCGGTATTCTGCATAATGAAGATTTGGTATGCTCAGGGTGAAAAATGTGTGTTCACCCGGGTTAAGCTTTTTGCCACCAGTCAGCAAATTTTCGCTCCATGTGTTATCGCTGTTTGACAGCTCCGATCTGGTTGTTTGGACGGCTCCCATTTGTCTGATGGAGATATATGAGATGGAAGCTACAGATCGTGTGTCGTTTACGAATTTTACATACAGTGTGCTATGTGGCTCAGGTATCGGTTCGGTATTTTTGTCTTTTTGGCATCCTGTTGTTACAACAAGAGCGGCAAGCAGAAACAGACTGAGATTTGTGAAAAGGTATGTTTTCATGGCATATCGATTTGTATGATGTTAATGGAATAAAGTTAATCAGATGCTGACTGGTGCTAACCTTTAATTGATTATCCGGGTGTCTGGTATGATTATTTGCCGGGTAATAATATTTAATGGCTATCCGGTCATTACCCGTTCGTTAGATGTGTTATCCATGATCTTTAGAAAAGAACAATTCTTACACCCGTGTAATACCAAAGACAGGGTTCATCCGATACTACTTCGTTTTGGTTTCGTGATAGCACGAACGCGTTACGAAGCGACTTCGAAGCGACTTCGAAGCGATGATATGTTTGATCACTGTCTGTCAATGGTTTGGCAATTTCATGTATTGTTTTAGAATAATGTGGGTTTTTGGAAGCATTTGAGCTCATGCTAACGTTTGTTTTCGAGCAATTATTCCCCAATTAGTTTAGAACTATGCCCAGAGAATTTGTGTTGATTTATGAATTGTAGTCTTCTTTATGTGATAACCAATACCCTCAAATTTCCCTTATCTTTCCTCCCATAATAGGATTGAGTCACATGCCTGATATTTAAAATCATCCAGCAATTTTAAATCAACTTTATAATTAAAGCATTTCTTTCCTGATGGAAATATTTTTTTCAAATTCTATTTTGTGCATTCTGAAATTTCAGTCAACAAAATGTAGAATTATTCCAGGCCAAAGTCAGATGCCCTATTTGCTATTTAATCGATGAAGGAAATAATATTTTGATTTCTGACTTTCGGTGGATGGAACAAGGTCTTTATCGGTAGATGATAATTAGTTTGATTATTAGATTATTGGTGATTTGTGATTTTGTTGTTAAGCCCTAAATCCACTAATTGTTTTTGGATAATGCTCAATTCTGATTCTTAACCTATTCATTACCAACAGTCAGCTCCTTTTGTCTCGAGGTAGATCATCAGGAAGGCAGGTATGGCAAAAATATAAGGATTAGGGGATTTCTACGATTCAGAAGCTAAGTGAAAAGGGAGCGGTGTTACTCACTGGTAACATTCTTTATTCTGTGTGCAAAATTGAGCACCATACTCCCGATGACTATCATGAAATACCAATACCAAAGCTGATACCAATTCCGATAGCTATTGTGAAAAGCCAACGTTTGTGTAATGATTTGTTGAGCCGGTACGACAGGTATGGCTTTCTTTTGCGGCAGAGCTCAGCCTATTGATTTTTATCAATCAGGGTGAAGATCATTGGCAGATCACTGGCAGTGATGATATTGAGGATGGGCAGTTCGGGGCGACCGGTTTTAGTGACAATGACGGCTTGCAGACTTCCTCCGTCACGAAGTTGTGCTTTGAAGAGTTCGTAGACATCGTGTAGTCGTGATCTGGAATTGACGATAGCGTATTTTTCTTTAATGGCCCAGGGGAGAACTTGTTCAATATTGGCAGTTTTCAGTTCGTCGAGTTGGGAAATGGATGATGAAAGCCATCGGGCAATCGACCGTGCAGTCAGTAGCCCAATAATCCTGTTACCGTCAACAATTGGGCAGCGGGTGAAGTCGTTTTTACCGAAGGTGATGAGGGTTTCCTTTACCGAAGCCTGCTTTGTGATTCTAAAAATATCTCGATGAGGCAGGTTGGCGATTGAAGGGGGATTGAGGATAAGGTCTCTGATCCGGCAGATTTCTTCAACAATGTCGGGGTGAGGCTCTGCAATCACGAAGTTTTCCCTTCGGTTATGAACAATGGCATTGCGAAGTTCAGCATATTCCCGTAAGTCGGCACCAAAACGTTTTATCACACTGTCAGTTGACTGCATACGACGGATCAGTTCAGCAAAACCGACATGAAAGCCGGGTCTGAAGCGTTCATTCAGTACCTGTTCAATCTGATTAAAGGCATCCAGAAATTTATCCGAATTTATAGTGTTTGTATACATGCGGAGGTTCAGGTTGGAAATACAGTTAGGATTAATAAAATCAGTGCGTTGTGCTATTTTGACTTCGGTGGCAGAAGGTAGAAAAAGATAAATAGACAGGTGTTCATGTTTATTTACCGGTAAGTGACAAAAATACTTGTTTTTTGCTGCATCTGCTATTAATTTCACCACATCATCAGTCGATGTTGAAAGATATCGGCACACAACAGATAGTAAGGTTGCATTATTGTCGGAGAAAACATTTATGTGGAGAGAACAGCCCGATGGGTTTTGTTCATCTGGCCGCCGACAATTCGAAAAAGTCCCCGGGGTTTACCTCCGGGGACTTTTAGTTTTTTATAATAAAGTGGATTTCAAGAAAAAACCAGACAAGCACGCTTGTCTGGTTTCAGGGTTAAAGTTCGGAATTAATATTTTTTATCGGTATCTGATTTAGCTCTCATGACCGTCGATAAAACGGTAGGAACCGTCTTCCTGTTCCTCAGCCAGTGGTGCATTCCTCAGCTCATAAATTATGCTTCCGGCAAAAGCCCCTATCAAAAAAATGGCAATCACTAAATTAATCATACTTGCCTCCACAAAAGGTAGTTTTTAACGATTTCCCGATCGCACTCCAAGGTTAATAATCTTCCTTAAGCCTTCAGTTTGTTTTCGGTCAAATTCCTGTTCAGAGTTCTTTTTTACATTGGATGTTTGATTTTCAGTTTTATCTGCTTCGCAACATCTCTTCTGAAAGACAAAAAGGAGTTCGTTAACCGAATGAATAGACATAATTAAATTGGTATTAAATCAGGTTGCTGTCATATCGCAATTTTTATTCCAAAGTAATAATTTCATTGACTATTAGGTGTTTATACCTTCTTCGTTTGGTTGAAAGGTGAGGTGTTGGTTGTACACTATTAATGATCGAAAAGTGATGGTTTTTGTAATATGTTCTATATGAGAGGTTGATGGCGATATTTTTGTTAATTCATTTCTGATGTCATTATCCGATATTGGATAATGAAAAGTGGCGGCCTCTATGAAAAGGCCGCCACTAAGTAAATTATTTGTTAATCAATCAGATATTGAAAGCTTGTTTGAGCTTATCAATATAATCTGTTTTTTCCCAGGCAAAGAAGTTTACTTTTTTGAAATAACGATCAACGCCATCGAGTGACTTGCAAATTGTTTCATGGTTTTTGTACTTTACTTCCACCTCTGCTTCGTATGGAGTTCGTCCAAAATGGCCATATGCAGCCGAAGGCACAAAGATGGGGTTCCTCAATCCAAAGCGGCTGATGATGGCAAAGGGACGGAGATCGAATATTGACAGCATTTTGTCGGCAAGTACTTCGTCGCTTATAACTTCACCTTTTTCATTTGTGGCCTTGCAGGTTCCATAGGTGTCGATGAATAATCCAACCGGGCGAGCAATTCCAATGGCATAAGCCACCTGTACGAGAACCTCTTCGCATAAGCCTGCCGCGACCATGTTTTTGGCGATGTGGCGCATGGCATAAGCTGCAGAACGGTCGACCTTCGAAGAATCTTTTCCTGAGAAGGCTCCTCCGCCATGAGCACCACGTCCACCATAGGTGTCGACGATAATTTTTCTTCCGGTAAGCCCGGTGTCACCGTGAGGACCTCCAATTACAAATTTTCCGGTAGGGTTTACATAGAGTTTAAAGTTGTCGCCGAAAAGAACCTGAATTCGTAGAGGTAACAGTGCTTTCACACGTGGAATCAGAATGTGTCTGACATCAGCCTCGATTTTCGCGAGCATTTTTTCATCCTGATCAAATTCATCGTGCTGGGTTGAGAGCACGATGGTGTCGATGCGGGTCGCCTTCCACCTGTTTTCGTATTCTACGGTAACCTGTGATTTGGAGTCTGGACGCAGGTAAGTCATCAGTTTTCCTTCTCGTCTGATGGCAGCAAGTTCCTGAACCAACATATGGGCCAGTTCTACAGGCAAAGGCATCAGGTTGTCGGTTTCATTGCAGGCATAGCCGAACATCATTCCCTGGTCACCTGCACCCATCTCTTCTTCCGTTGCCCTGTCAACACCCTGATTGATGTCGCCTGATTGTTCATGGATGGTGCTAATTACACCACAAGATTCACTTTCAAAGCGATATTCTCCTTTTGTATAACCAATTTTTTTGATAGCAGAGCGGGCTATATCCTGAATGTCAACATAACCATTGGTTCTAACTTCGCCACTGCAAACGGTAAGTCCTGTAGTGACCAGCGTTTCGCAGGCTACTTTAGAATTAGGGTCGTAACGAAGAAATTCGTCGAGTAAGGAATCTGATATTTGATCGGCCACTTTATCGGGATGGCCTTCCGAAACTGATTCTGATGTGAAAAAGAATCCCATGTCGAATTTATTTTAAATGAATAAATTGTGTGGGAAGATATGAATGAAAATGAACCAGTTTCTGGTTTAGCATTCTTTTTACGTGGTTGCAATCAATCAAATCTGTCCACAGGGTGCAAAGGTACAAAATCCTTTCGAGATAAAAGGATTAATTGCGGCCAAAAAAAAGAGAAGCATGGCAGGGAATGAATCAAATAAGGGTCAAAGACTGGAATACCTGCTCGAGGGATGCGTTTTCGCGATTCATAGACAGAATAGAAACTTTATTGTCAACTGCAAGTTTAAAAAGATCCTCCCTTAGGTCGGTTTCCATATCAGCATGGATTTCCCAAAGATTGTTTTCGCGAAGCTTAACCTTTCTGGCTCCCTTCAGGTTTTTAATCTTTTCGCCACTGACAGGTCCACTGAATTCAACCAGAATTATGTTGCTGCCTGTCAGTTTTGAACTTAGAGAAGCGGTAGTATCGTCGGCAACAATTTTCCCCTGATTGATGATGATGGCTCTGCTACAGATGGCCTCGACTTCCTGCATGATGTGCGTACTCAGCATGACTGTCTTTTCCTTTCCCAGAGTTCGGATTAATTGCCTGATGTCGAGCAGTTGATTAGGATCTAACCCACTTGTAGGCTCATCGAGGATAAGGACGTCTGGATTGTGGATCATTGCTTGCGCTATTCCGACCCTTTGCCTGAATCCCTTCGAGAGCTGTCCGATCTTCTTATGTTGCTCCCGTGCCAGTCCGGTCATTTCGATCATTTCTGATGTCCTTTTCTTAATATTTTGAAGTTTGTGCATACCTGCCACAAATTCAAGATATTCGCGTACATACATCTCCGTGTAGAGTGGCGTGTTTTCAGGCAAATAGCCCACTCGGCGCCTCACTTCAATCGATTGGTCATGAATGGAGAAACCATCTACAGTAACATTGCCCCCTGTGGGAGGGATGAAACATGTGATGATTTTCATAAGTGTTGATTTTCCGGCACCATTGGGGCCGAGAATTCCTACAACTTCCCCGGGATTGATGTTGAAACTGACCGCATCAAGGGCTCTTTGAGAGCCGTAAAGTTTTGAAATATTGCTAACTGTAATGGCCATCGTGATTACTGATTGTCGGGCAAAATTACGTTAAAATTAGAAGTCACGGACAAATTCGACAATTCTGGAGTTTTGCGAGCTATCATACCAGGGAAGGAAGAGGGACTGTCCGTCATATTCTTTTGGAGGGCTGCCATACTTCAAATGGCTTCGCCAGATATGGCGGATATACCAAGAAGGTTCGGCTCCCCAGCGGACGTCTTTGACCTTTCGTTGGTAGAATTCTCTAAAAGGGAGGCTGAGGTAGAGTACCTTATTATATATAGGAGCCAATCTGGGGTCAGAAAAGGGGAACAACCCTTCTATGATAGTAATGCCCGGGCGGGTTAGATGGGGTTTAACCTGATGGAAAAGCGCATCAAAATTTGTCGATTTCGGACATTCCCAATCGGTATGCCCATTAATTTTAGGAATTTGTTCTTCGGGGTATACAAAATTGTCAAGGTGAAAGATTCTGACGGGAATATCAGGCAGGGTTTGCTGAATAAACATGGCCAGGGAAGTTTTCCCTGCGCGGCTTACACCGGCGATGGCAATCAGTTGTGAAGTAGAGCGCACGATCATGAAGGCAAAGGTATGGAAATGTGTTAAGGTGCCATGCATAGGGAAAATTATTAAGCCAGTTAGTGCAAGTTGTCTTAGTTTGACAAATTATTGGCAGGGAAATTGTTATAAATCAAAAATAATCTTACCTTTGCACCCCTTTTTAGGTCGATAATTGGATTTAAAAGTAATTAGGATTCAAAAATGAACACTCTGAGTTACAAGACGATTAGCGCAAACAAACAAACCGCTACTAAAGAATGGGTTGTTGTGAATGCGGAGAACGAAGTCGTTGGCCGTCTGGCAACTAAAGTTGCCAAGCTGCTGAGGGGCAAGTATAAAACTAATTATACTCCTCACGTAGATTGTGGCGACAACGTTATCATCCTCAACGCCGATAAAATTATTTTTACCGGTAACAAGATGGAAGCAAAGGAATATGTGCGTTACACCGGTTATCCGGGTGGTCAGCGATTCGCTACCCCTGCTATGCTGATGAAACGCTTTCCGGAGCGCATCCTTGAAAATGCCGTGAGAGGCATGCTACCCAAAAACAGGTTGGGTCGTGCGATTTATCGCAACCTGTATGTTTATACCGGCGCTGAGCACCCGCACGTTGCCCAGCTTCCGAAAGAAATTGTTTTAAATAACCTGAAGTAAAATGGAAGTAATCAACACAATCGGCAGGAGAAAAACCGCTGTTGCCCGTATCTACATGAAGAGCGGAAGTGGCAAAGTTCTGGTCAATGACAGGGATTACACCGAATACTTCCCCGTTGGGACATTGCAGTATGTTGTAATGCAGCCTTTCACCACGTTAGGTGTAGAAGGGCAGTACGATGTTAAAGCAAACCTTGATGGTGGCGGTATTACCGGTCAGGCCGAAGCCCTCAGGCTCGCCATTTCCCGCGCGCTCACCCAGGTAATTGAAGGTAGCCGCAAACCATTGAAGGACAAAGGACTGCTTCGTCGCGATCCGCGTATGGTTGAACGTAAAAAACCCGGTCAGAAGAAAGCCCGTAAGAGATTCCAATTCTCTAAACGTTAGACACCTTCATGTATCGTGTTTAGTATCTAAATTACCACGACTACGAATCGCGTACTACCTGGTAATTGATTTTAAGGAAAGTAAACATCTATTAAATTAAAAAATGGCACAAGTCACATTTGAGGAAATGCTGGATGCCGGCGTACATTTCGGGCATCTGAAAAGAAAATGGAATCCAAATATGGCCCCATACATTTTTATGGAGCGCAACGGTATTCATATTATCGACCTTTATAAGACTCAGGCAAAAATCGAAGAGGCTGCCAATGCAATGAAACAAATTGCAAAATCAGGCAAGAAAATCCTTTTTGTAGCTACCAAGAAACAAGCTAAGGAAATTGTTTCAGAACTGGTTACCCGCGTTAACATGCCCTATGTGGTAGAACGCTGGCCTGGTGGTATGTTGACCAATTTCGCTACTATTCGCAAGGCTGTTAAAAAGATGGCCTCCATTGATAAACTGATGGAAAACGAGGCATATCTTACAATGTCGAAACGCGAACGCTTGCAGGTAACCCGTGAAAGAGCCAAATTGGAGAAAAACCTGGGTAGTATTGCCGATCTGAATCGTTTACCTTCGGCACTGTTTATCGTTGACGTACTTAAAGAACACATTGCTGTTGCTGAAGCCCGTAAGCTCAACATCCCCACTTTCGCCATTGTTGATACCAACTCCAACCCCCTGCTGGTTGACTTCCCAATCCCTGCCAACGACGATGCCTCGAAATCAATCGCACTTATTACCCGCGCTATGGTTGAAGCTATCGAAGAAGGTCTGAACGAACGCAAAATTGATAAGGATCGCAAAGACGACCGTGATGACGTTGAAATTGACGAAATCACCGGACTACCGATCACCACCGATGACGATGATGATGATTCGGATGCTCCTGTTAAGTTTAAAACTGACGAGGAAGAAGAAGCCGGTAAAACAAAACGTCCGCGTAAAGTTGTTGTCAAACCTACAAAAGCCGGACCTCCACGTCGTTAAGCAGGATTGTCACATCCCCTTCAGATAATATTTATTTAATGTTCAATATGCTGAAGATACGTGACAACACACGTATCTTCACTTTTTTTTCTAAAAGATTCAAATATACTATGGCAAATATTACAGCAGCCGATGTTAATAAACTGAGGCAGATGACCGGCGCAGGCATGATGGATTGCAAACATGCCCTTCAGGAGTCGGAAGGTGATTTTGAAAAGGCAGTTGATTACCTGCGCAAAAAAGGTCAGAAAGTGGCCAACAAACGTGCTGACAAAGAAGCCAACGAAGGAATTGTTCTGGCATCAACCAACGATGCCCATACCTTTGGCATCGTAGCCCGCATTAACTGCGAGACCGACTTTGTTGCCAAGAATGCCGAATTCATTGACCTGGCCAAAACTTTTCAGTCAAAAGCTCTGGCAGCCGGTATTAAAGATAAAGAAGCTGCTCTTAAGCTCGATATCAATGGTCGTACTCTCGAGGAAAATCTTACTGAACTCATCGGGAAAACTGGTGAAAAGATGGAACTCTCAGGTTATGAGGCTATCGAAGGTCCTGTTGTGGCTTCTTATAACCACATGGGTAATCGTCTTGCAACCATTGTTGCATTCAGCAAGGAAGTCAGCAATGGTGTTGAATTGGCACATGAAATTGCAATGCAGGTAGCTGCTATGAATCCCGTGGCAGTTGATGCTAACTCTGTAGATGCCAGTACCATTAAACGTGAAATTGAAATCGGAATGGAACAGGCACGTGCTGAAGGAAAACCGGAAAATATGCTCGAGAAGATCGCTCAGGGTAAACTGAACAAATTCTTCAAGGACAACACGCTCCTTAACCAGGAGTTTATCCGCGATTCTAAGAAAACAGTAGCCCAGTACCTCACTGGCTTTGACAGTGAACTTACCGTTACAGCTTTCAAACGGCTGCAACTTGGTGAATAGTCACCATTTTTCTCAAGATTCAGTAAAAACGTCTTTCCGCAAGGAAAGGCGTTTTTTGTTATAACAAATCACAGTTTTAAGCGTTAACTTTTTTGTAAATCTTGTCGGAAAGAATATTTTATATTTGCCGGATGTAAAAATTATCACAATAACTTTGGTGAATCTAATCAATTAAAGGAAAATGAATAAACGTAATCTGATTATCGGTGGTGTACTACTGGTGTTTATAGTAGCGGTCTATTGGCTATCGGCTGACCAGTCGAAGGAAGAGTCAATCATTACGGCTATGGTAAAACGTGGGCCGTTTAAAATTTCAGTTACAACCACCGGAGAGCTTGAAGCAGAAAACGCTGAAAAAATTAACGGGCCACAAGGGCTTCAGCAGGTGGGTATCTGGCGGTTGACAATTGAGGATATTATTCCTGATGGCACCCTGGTAGATTCGGGTCAATATGTTGCGCGCATGGACATGACCGAAATCAGCAACAAGATTAAGGATAAGGAAACTGAACTCGAAAAACTTGAAGTTCAGGTCACGAAATCAAGGATTGATACCTCCATTGAAATGAGGGCTGCCCGCGATGAGTTGTTGAATCTTAAATACAATGTTGAAGAAACACGGATTGTACTTGAACAGTCGAAGTTTGAGCCACCAGCGACTATCAGGCAGGCTGAGATTTCGCTTGATAAATCTGAGAGAGCCCTTGAACAAGCCAAAAAGAACTACAACCTGAAACTTCAGAAGAACATGGCTTCCATGCAGGACGTTTCTGCGTCTTATGAACAAGCCCGAAGACAGCTCGAAAGTTTGGTTGAAGTTCGTAACCAGTTTACTGTGACAGCTCCTAAAAAAGGGATGCTGATTTATCGGCGTAACTGGGATGGTAAGAAAATGGGAGTGGGAGCACAAATCAGTGGATGGGATAATGTTGTTGCCACATTGCCAGATCTGTCAAAGATGATTACAAAGACCTATGTGAATGAAATTGACATCTCAAAAGTGAAAGTCGGGCAGCTCGTTGAAATTGGCATCGATGCCTTCCCCGATAAGAAACTTACCGGCAAAGTTCGTGAGGTGGCGAATATTGGGGAACAATTATCGGGAGCGAATGCCAAGGTGTTTGAAGTTACAATCAACGTAAATGAATTTGATTCTATCCTGAGGCCTGCCATGACCACCAAGAATACTATCATTACAAATACCTTTACAAGTGAACTCTTCATTCCGATTGAATCTGTTCATACCACCGACAGTATATCGTGGGTGGTGTCGGGCAAAAAGCGTAAGCAGGTAAAACTCGGTGATAGCAATGACAACGAGATTGTGGTCAAAGAGGGTTTGACCGAGGGAGAGGAAATTATGCTTACCTCGCCGGACAATGCAGAAGAATTGCCTTTGTTCGGACTGAACGGCGAGAAAATTATCCTTAAAAAGGAATAACTGTGGAAAGGTATTCTCAAATTTTTAATATGGCTTTAGAGGCTGTTTTTGCCAACAAAGTCAGGTCGATGCTTACGGCATTGGGTATCATTTTTGGTGTTGCCGCCGTGATATCTATGATGGCCATTGGAAAAGGTGCCCAGAAAGAAATTCTCGATCAGATGAAATTAGTGGGAGTGAATAACATCATCATCTCACCTATTTCTACGAAGGAAAAGAAATCAGAATCCAATACTGAATCGGCCGGCAAGCAATTGAAAGAGAAATTCTCTCCGGGATTGTCGCTTAAAGATGCCGAAGCGCTGCTTAATGTGATTCCCACTGTTGCAAAAGTCAGCCCTGAGGTAAGTTATGACGTTCAGGTAGTGAAGGATGGCAAGAGTATGAGTACTCGCCTTACAGGCGTAAGTAATCACTTTTTTAAGATCTTTAGTCTCACACTTGAAAAAGGTGCCTATTTCTCAAACCTTGAACAGGTGGATGGGAAACCAGTCTGTATTATTGGATCAGGGATTAAGGCACGGCTGTTTCCACAGATTGACCCTGTCGGGCGGAAAGTGAAATGTGGCAACATCTGGCTGACTGTGATTGGGGTGATTCAAAATGTGGCTGTCTCGGAGAAGAGTAGCGAAAGCCTGGGAATTAACGACTATAATTCTGTTGTATTCACACCCTTGCGTACAGTCTTTGTCAGGTTCAAAGACAGATCGGTAGTAAATAAATCTAATCTTGGCGAAGGGGAAGCTTTTTACGGTGGTGATTATGTCGTTTTTAATTCGGAAGGCAATAAAGAAGCCGGTTTCAATCAGCTTGACAAAATCACAGTACAGGTGAAGGAAAGCACCCAATTGAATGCTACTGCCGAGGTTATTCGTCGTATGTTAACCCGCAAGCATTCGGGTGTTGAAGACTTCGATGTGAAAGTACCTGAGCTATTGTTAAAACAGGAGCAACGGACCAAAGACATCTTTAATATCGTACTGGGAGCCATTGCCAGCATAAGCCTTTTGGTTGGCGGAATTGGTATCATGAACATTATGCTGGCCTCAGTTATGGAACGTATACGGGAAATAGGCGTAAGAATGGCCATCGGGGCCCGCAAGCGTGACATCGTACTTCAGTTTCTTACCGAGGCTACCCTGATCAGTGTTACCGGTGGACTAATCGGAATACTTCTGGGAATCATACTGTCAAAAATGATTATGAGATTTGCCGATATCCTGACTATTATTTCGATGTTTTCGGTACTTGTTTCGTTTGGTGTTTCAGTTGCAGTGGGTGTCGTGTTTGGCTTTATGCCTGCCAAAAAGGCCTCACAACAGGATCCTGTTACTTCACTTCGTTATGAATAAAAAAAGTTATTATGCATTCTAATAAGCTATTTACAATAATACTTTTATCGATACTCTGCTGCCCGTTTCAATTACTAATAGCGCAGTCGGAGCTACCCGTCAGGCTTACCCTTGAAGATGCCATACGCGTTGCCCAGGAACAATCGCCCGATGCACTTATCGCTATACATCGCTTTAAAAGCAGCTATTGGGAATATCGGAATTTTCAGGCCCAATTTATGCCTATGCTCAGTTTTGATGGTACCTTGCCTTCTTGGTCACGTTCAATTAATAAGTATACCAGAGAGGATGGGACTGAGGTCTACGTTAACCAGGAATATGCCCGTTATTTTGGTGCCATGTCGCTTACTAAAACTGTTGGCGTAACTGGTGGTGAAGTATTCATTCGCAGCCGACTGGAGCGGGTAGATAATTTTTCCGACAGCTCACGTACTTCGTGGCTTTCGAATCCAATTACTATTGGCTTTTCGCAGCCACTTTTTACTTATAACCAGTATCGGTGGCAGAAGAAAATAGACCCTGTTAAATATGAAGAGGCGAAGCGTAAATACCTGGAAGATAATGAGCAAATAGCAATCACCGCTTCCGGCTATTTCTTTAATCTTCTGCTAAGTCAGATCAGCTTGCGAATTGCTCAAGTGAATGAAGGCAACTACGATACGCTTTATCGTATTGCAAAAGGACGGTATAACATGGGGACCATCGGCGAAAATGAGTTATTGCAGCTTGAACTTAATTTGCTACGATCGAGAAATGATGTACAAAATAGCCGACTTGAGGTTGAAAATAATCAGTTTAAGCTTAAATCTTACTTGCGGTTAAAAGGGGAGGCAGCACTTACACTGGTGCCACCCAATAATACCTGGCATGGTGATGTGGAATCCCGTAAAGCTATAGATGAAGCACTTAAAAACAGGTCATCAGCAATCGCCTTCGACAGAAGATTGCTTGAGGCTCGTCGCGATGTGTACAAAGCTCGTTCTGAAAATAGGTTTTCTGCCAACCTTGATGTAGAATATGGCCTTTCTCAGACAACTGCATCATTTGAGAATGTTTACAAGAACCCCCAGGATCAACAACAGGTCACTGTGGGTGTACACGTTCCTATTCTCGACTGGGGGCTTGCCCGTGGACGGATTAAGCTGGCAGAGTCAAATGAAGAGCTTGTTAAAACAAGCATTGAGCAGGAGCGCATCGACTTTGAGCAGGAGGTTTTCCTGTCGGTGATGCAGTTCAATATGCAGTCGGTTCAGCTTCACATTGCAGCCAAAAGTGATACCATTGCCAGAAGAAGCTTTGAAGTGGCTAAAGCAAGATATATGATTGGGAAAATCAGTATCACCGACCTGAATATTGCCCAGTCAGAAAAAGACCAGGCACAAAAGGGTTTCATTAGTTCATTGCAAAATTATTGGTATAATTATTACAGCATCAGAAAGCTCACTTTGTTTGACTTTAAGGCTAACGGAAAGCTACTATTTGACATTTCAAAGTTACTTTAGCGAACCAAATACTTTCAATGTTGTTTATAGTATCCAAAGTATCAATACCCGAAAACTAAATAATAAACTATGAGCGTTTTAGTTGGCCGAAAAGCCCCTTTATTTGAAGCAGATGCCGTTGTAAACGGTGGTGAATTCGTTGAGAAATTCTCACTTGAGCAGTATATTGGAAAGAAGCATGTCGTTTTCTTCTTTTATCCGCTTGATTTTACGTTTGTATGCCCTACTGAAATCCTGGCCTTTCAGGAGAAGTTAGCAGAGTTTGAAGCCAGAAATGTAGCAGTAATTGGTTGTAGTATCGATTCCAAGTTCTCGCATTGGGCATGGCTTAATACCGAACTGAAAGATGGTGGTATTAAGGGTGTCAGGTTCCCGCTGGTTTCTGATCTGAGTAAGACCATTTCAACCAATTTTGATGTTCTTGCTGGTTCTTATGAATACGATGACGAAGATGATGAAGTTTATTTCGATGGTGAAGCTGTTGCTTACCGTGGATTATTCCTGATCGATAAACAAGGTATAGTACGGCATCAGCTGGTTAACGATCTGCCCTTGGGTCGTAATGTAGATGAAGCCCTTCGTATGGTTGATGCACTTCAGTATTTCGAAGAAAATGGCGAAGTTTGCCCGGCTAACTGGCATAAGGGTGAAAAGGCCATGAAACCTACCCATGATGGTGTCTCAGATTATCTGGGCTCGAAATAGCAATCTGATAATCTGACCTTATCAAGGTGTCGGTCAAAGTCTTTCTGTACCTGCCGGAATACCCCGGAGATGTGCCGAATGGTTTTTGACCGACATTTTTTCTTATAATATATTCTAATGAAACAAATAGCACTGGTTTTTGATTTCGATGATACACTGGCTCACGATAGTACTTCGGCCTTCCTTGAGAGCATAGGCGTTGATGTAGTCAGATTCTGGAAAGAAGAAGTTCAGTTGCTTGACCAGTCTGATTGGGATCCAATCCCCGCTTATCAGTATGCACTGATACAACTCTCGAAGAAAAGGCAGGAAGGCCCCATTACTCAGGAGATGCTGTGTAAGTTTGGAAAGAAGCTGAAATTCCATCCCGGCGTTACCAGGGTGTTCGAAAATCTTAGGAGTTATGCTGCATCTAGGTATTCAGATATAGGACTTGAATTCTATATCATTTCCAGCGGAGTAGGAGAGATTGTCCGAAACACCAGGATTGCAAAAGAGTTTACCGAAATCTGGGCAAGCGAATTTCATTATGATGAAACCGGCGCAATCGACTTCCCACGTAAAGTTATTTCCTTCACGGATAAAACGCGTTATCTATTCCAAATTTCCAAAGGCATCATTGGGGAAAGATCACGTAACAATCCCTTTGCTGTGAACCGCAGGGTTCCTTATAAAGATTTCAGGATTAAAATGGAACACATGATCTTCGTAGGTGATGGCTATACAGATGTTCCATGTTTCTCGCTTGTCAAACGATATAATGGCATCACTTTCGCTGTGTACGACAAGTATCGGCAGGATCGTTGGGGCAAGGCCTGGAATTTCATTACTGACGGACGTGTATCAGGGTTGTTATCTGCCGATTATACAGCCGACAGTGACCTTACCCGTTCGCTGATGATGGCCGTCGATGCTATCGCCACGAAACTATTAATAGAAGAGGAATAGAAGGGGGTACCGTATCTGGAACGCTTTTCCATTTGAGAATTGCGAAGAGCACCCAATACTATTTCTTTCCCGTCTCTATCGTAATTTCCATATGTCCCGACGTATTGATGTAATCTTCCTTCGCACGCCCTGTTAGCCCCTGCATTTGGGCTTCATGGTTTAGGGCAGCATAACGACGAGCTTCCCGCTTGATTTTTTCCAACATCTCGGGGGTCAGATCATAACTTCGCTTGTCATCACTTGATGGTTTATTTTTGATGACAATACTACCCGACTTGGTAGTGATGGAATCAGGTTGTCCCTGACTGGCATAATAGGCAGAAAGTTTTTCGATGTGCATCTTAAATTCAGCCATTTCAACAGTGTCCATAACACTCGTAACTGTTTTTCCTTTTAAATATGCATGAAGGTTGAAGGTTCCGGCTTTTTCTTCTATCCAAGCATATTGGAAGATTGAATCTGCAAATTGCGGGAACAGCAGGTAAGCCCTCTTTTCGGTCAAGTCGATGGTGTCCCCAACTACTGGATGAAGAATAACGGGTTGGGCCTGTAAACAGAATGAAAAGAGTAGGGAGGCCAATAAAAGTTTCAAATTCTTTGATTTCATGTGGGTGATTTTTTATACGGGTATTTTCTCTATCCCTGAATTGACGTCTTCATGTTTGTACTATTGGGTAAGAGTGTATGACTGGTGACGGGATTTAGGGCAGAACCTAAGCCCAAAGGTAACGCATTTCTTGGAAGTTGTAGCAGGGAGGAAACTAGTTGTCAGTAAAGCTGTATGTTATTTCAGTACAATTATTGTTGAAAAAGTATGTTCTCCGCTGATTCTTATAAGGTATAAACCTCTCCCCGATAGCCTACTGAAATCGACTGGTATGTTACCCTGAATACATATTTTTTGTTGGTTGAACAATCTCTTTCCACTCATATCGAACAGTTCAACCTGAAATAGTCCATCATTTGCTTTGGGAAGTCGAATGACCACAGTTCCGTTGGAAGGATTAGGTGCTACACTGACTGATACGGTTGAAATTTGGGATACTCCTTCTCCCGATTGCCATTCAAAGGCTCCAATATCAATTCTGCCCTTTACAAGCCTTAGTTGGTTTGCAAAGTCGACAGGAGGAATTTGTAGTGCAGCGGTGTCTGGATTCCCGGCATCACGTAAGGGTGATGAATCGGATAATGCCCAGGGTAGTGGGCCTTTAATGTCGAAGTAATTGGCAGTGTCAAGATTATCCGCGAAGACTCCATGGTACCCTCCCAGAGCACCACTTCCTGCAAAATTATTGAGCCCGCCTTCAATGTTTGAATAGAAGAAGTTAGGGTGAGAGTATATATCCCAGATGTAAACCTGAGGACCATCGCCTCCAAAGGTGTAATTGTTTGTAATAATCGAGTTGATAACTGTAGGCGCTGCCGAATCGTTGCAATAAAAACCTCCGCCGTAGGCGGCGTAATTATCGACGATAGTATTGTTTGCGAAGACGGGATCACAAGCATTGTTGCAGGCCACGCCACCACCGAAGTAAGCAGGTCCGTTCTGATGAATCACGTTGTTACTGATGATCCTGGCAGGACGGCAGTGAACCAGAGATATTCCTCCGCCAATCAGTGCGCTGTTACCTTTAAACTCGTTAAAGCGTATTAACGGGTCGCTATAGTAGAAACAAAGGCCACCTCCAAGCCATCCACCCTTATTATTGTAAAAAGTGCAATGTTCAACAATCGGCGACGCCTCTCTGGCGTAAAGAGCACCACCAAATCCTGTCAGAGAGTCATAGACCCGGCAATTTTCAAAAGAGCAATGTTGAAATATAATATTTGCACCGGCTGTCATGGCAGCAGCGCCGCCGCCACTCCATGAATGTGTGGAGATGAAATTACAGAAAGAGAACCTGAGTTTGCTAAATCCAACGGCGGTAATGGCGCCTCCCCATGAGGTTTCGCCTGCATCGCGCTTGTCCTTCGTATATTCGAAAACTGTGTTTGTAAATATAGATGAGTCGGTATTTGCTACCATGTGACTGAAGACAATCCCCTGCCAGGCGCCTGTTAGCTGACTTGAATCAGCAAATCCTGTGGAGTCAGGTACAGTGAAGATTACCGGTTGTTCTGATGTCCCATTTGAATTCACCGATCCCCATACATTGAAAATGGCTGGCTCGATAAACACGACCCTTGTCCCAGGGTTAATAACCAGCGACTCTCCTTCATTTATCCAAATGTCGCCTGTTACATGGATTAAATTGTCCCATGTTCCACTAACAGCGCCTGAAACAATAACCTGACTTTTGAGCGTACCCGCATGGATAAGAAGGGTAAGGAACGTTAACAGCAAACAGTATATTTTCTTCATTTGGTGATTGTATTAGTTTAGGTTATTGGTAGTTCCTTTCTCCAAAAATGGCTGTGCCAACACGAATGATCGTGCTTCCTTCTTCAATGGCGATCTGATAATCGCCCGACATACCCATGCTGATTTCTTTGAATTCAGTCTGGTTCGCATAATATGTCTCCTTAATCCAAGAGAATATTTCTTTCAGATTTTTAAATTCCCGACGAACAAGATTTTGATCAGAGGAGAATGTTGCCATTCCCATGACACCTGTTATTGAAATGTTATGGAAGGTTTTAATCTCTGGCGATTCAATGAAGGTGATAGCTTCCTGCATATCGAGCCCGAACTTCGTTTCTTCTGAAGCAATATGGAATTGCAGCAGACATTTGATAATTCGGTTGTTTTTTTTTGCCTCTTTATCTATCTCATATAATAATTTGATGCTGTCAACACTATGAATGGTGTTAACAAAGGGGGCAATCAGTTTTACTTTGTTTGTCTGAAGGTGACCAATGAAGTGCCATTCAATATCAGCAGGTAATGCTGAAGCTTTAGTAGCAGCTTCCTGTGCTTTATTTTCTCCGAATATACGATGCCCTGACTGGTAAGCCTGATGGGTTACTTCAATCGACTGGGTTTTTGAAACGGCAATCAATTTAATACCTTCTGGTAATCCAGCCTTGATGGTTTCAATATTTTTTCCAATGCTCATTTTTTCGAAACTTTTGGTAAGATTAATTATACACAGTAGGTGCTTTCTGATAAAAACGCCTTGATGCTGTCCATTGCTAGTTTCAATCTCTTTTCCCCCTGTCCACTAATCACCTTGAAATTGACATTTCTGGATTCAAGGCTTTGTTTGTACAGGTCAAACAACAACTGGCGCATGTGTGGGTGTTCCCTCTGGGGGTCTTCCTGCCATTCAAGGTCTATGTCCATTAACAGGTAGAGAGGGTAGATGTGTTCGTTTACCTTCCGGGCGATCCATGGATGACAACGATTGTATTTAACCTCACTCCAGATTTTACAGACGGTGAGATCAGTATCGCAGAAGAGCATTCGGTTGGCTAATGTCGCCAGATGATCTTCATTGGCAAGTTGATTTTGGGCAATTGTAAGAATATCGGCCTCGACATAGGGGCGGTTTAGCTGGTTGATAAATGTTCTGGCATATTCTTCTACGAAGAGCGTTTTATATTGTATGGCCAATTGTGATGCTATCCATGACTTTCCTGTGCTTTCAGGGCCGGTGATAGCTATTCTGATGGCTTTCTGATTCATGCTTTCAGTGTGGTTTTGTATGATTTGGTCCATTCGATGTAACCAGAGGTGGCCAGAAACAGAAATGCAAGATATTGAAGACCTGTGAATGCAAGTCCCATGAAAATGCTTAAAGGAATCATGAGTATGTCTCCCACAATCCAGAGTATCCAGGTCTCACGCTTTTTGATGGCCTGAAGCCACATGGCTACAATGAAAAGAGCTGTGGTAAAACTGTCCATCCATGGGATAGGACTATCGGTGTAGCGTTTCAGGATAAAATAGAGAACCAGACTGATTATTGCGATGACTATCACGAAAAGTGTTTTGTAGAAGGGCGAAAGTATGGTGACCCTCAATGGTGATCCCTCTGAGTTCCGGCTCCAATTGTACCAGCCATAAAGACTTGTGATAAAGAACACGGCATTGATGGCCATATTGGCATACATGCCTGTTTTAAAGAATAAATAGACATATATCAGAACATTTACCAATCCAAATGGGTAAACAAGGATGTTCTCTTTCCGGCAATACCATACACTTATAATTCCCGTGATCACGGCAATGTATTCCATGACCGGAGTATTGATGATCTCGGCTAGTAAGGTTCCCCAAATATCTGTCATTACAGTAGATTTACAGTGGTGAAATTTTAGTCAAAGGTATGGCTTTACAGCAACCTCGCCAAAAAAGAGATCTACTGTCGGGTATAAAAATAGATTTTCTGATTTAACTCATCAGGAATGAAAGGTTTGTTAAGGATGTCGGTCATTCCTGCCCGCATTACACCTTCTTTTACTTCGTTAAAAGCCGAGGCAGTCAGGGCTACAATTGGAATATTCCGATAGTAATCATCATCCATTTTCCTGATGCGAATACTTGTTTCGTAACCATCAAGATCGGGCATTTGCAGATCCATCAGAACGATGTTATATTTCTTTTTTACAATCATGCTGAGTGCCTGAAAGCCATTCGATGCAACATCTGTAGTGCATTTCCAGCGGTCCAGAAATTTGTTGGCAATCATCTGGTTTATTTTATTGTCCTCAACCAGCAAAACGTTGATACCGGCCAATGAAAAAAGTTTATTTCCGTCGGCCTTTACAATAGTATGTTCATGCTGCAGGTCGGTAGTGTCAAAGGGTAGTTCAAATGAAAAAACGCTACCTGTACCAACCTTACTTCTGACACGAAGATATCCACCCTGAAGTTCGACCAGTTTTCGTGTTATTGCAAGCCCCAGACCTGTCCCGCCATATTTACGGGTTGTGTTTGCATCAGCCTGACTGAAGAATTCAAAAATTGTCTCCAGCTTTTGTTCTTCAATGCCAATCCCTGTATCGGTAACAGAGAACTGTATAAAAGTTGGTGTGTCCTCTTTAGCCAGAGATACTTTTACTCTAATTTCTCCCTTCTCTGTAAACTTCAAGGCATTACCGATCAGGTTTGTTAGTATCTGGTTTAGCCTCATCGAGTCTCCCGCAACAACCTCCGGTAGTTCGCGACCGAAGTCAAGAGAAAGATCAATTCCTTTGTCGGCCGCTTTAAAGGTAAATATTTTAATCAACCCGTTGATTTGTTCCTTTAGATTGAATTCTATCTTCTCGAATTGGATTCCCGTGGCTTCTATCTTACTAAAATCGAGGATATCGTTAACGATAGACATGAGTTGATTGCCCGAAAACTCGAGGGTATTCAGGTAATCAAGCTGGTCGGCCCGAGGGTCTTCCTGCGCAAGCAGGTGAACAGTTCCCAGAATTCCATTCAGTGGCGTTCTGATCTCATGACTCATCACCGATAAAAATTGTTGTTTGGCCTTTGTGGCTGCTTCCGCATCCTCTTTTGCCCGCATTAGTTCTTCCTCCCGTTTTTTTCTTTCTGTAATATCTCGAATAATCAGCAGTATTCCTGGTTTTTCTAATAATTCAATGATCGAACAGGAGTTCTCGCAGATAAACGTTGTCGCGTCTTTACGTCTGGCTTCCAGTTCAATTGGCTTAGCACCAGAGAAGGTGGTGTTTCCTGTTTGTTGAAAGGAGTCAGGCAAACTGAAATCTGGAAATAGTATATGGATGGGGCGATTGATCAGAGCATCATTCGGATAACCAAAGATACTATCAGTGGCTTCATTGCTGAAGGTTATCAACAATTCCTGATCCAGAATGATAATGGAATCATTAGCCGCTGATGTCAGTGTTTTAAATTTCAATTCACTAATGGCAGCCCGCTTTCGTTGGATGGTTTCTTCGCCAAGCCGTTCAATCGTTTTGAAGAGATTCTGTCGGTTAACCGGTTTGATTAGAAAGCTATCAACCCCCAGTTCAATGGCATCAATAAAGAAGTTTGCTTCATTGTGAGCCGATAGGATCATTGTCCGGATATTCGGAAGAAATTGCCTGATTGTGCGTATTAATTCCAGACCGCTGATCCCTTGCATTTTGATGTCGGTCATTAACAATTCTGGCCTGAAAAGACGAGCAATCTCAATGGCTTCATCACCATTGGAGGCTGTCTCGAGTTGCTGTATGCGGCGCATAAGCAGTTCTGTCATTGGGATTCTGATGAAATCTTCATCCTCAACATATAGTACTTTTATAGGGATTTTTTCCATGGTCTTGGCTGTATTTAAAAGGTCAACGGTTGAAGAATGAGTGCAATTATAGGGTTTTGAGCGATTAGTTTGATGTTGAGGCTGAAATCTGACATTGTGGAGATTACCGACTTGTTTAGAATGCAGTTGCGTTCAACCTCATAAAACTGTTCAACTCCATTCATTTTCATGAATGAATCGATACAGTGGATATCCTTTGTTGAATTGTATCGAAAGGTTTTGTTGCCGTTTTTTATGGAAAATTCAAGAAACGTTTCATATGGACTATAAAAGTCCTTTTTTGATGAGAAGCCAAAAAAACCAAGGAAATCGCTGTTGATTTTCCTGACGGTCTTAATGGAAGCCAAAAGAAATATCTTCTTTTCAGTCCCATACAGTAGCTCTACAAACTCATGTCGTCTGGCTCTATTCTTTTTGAACATATCTATTCTGCCCATTTCTGTATGGGCAAGTATCAAAGATTTTTTTTGAATTGGTTTAATCGGGTATTGGTTGAAGCCTGCCCTGATAGCTTTATGCAGAAAATTTTTGAATTCGTAGGCTGCAGTTACCAGTATCGGAATAAAAGAAGTAATTTTTATTCCGGCTGTCATCTTAAGTCTTGCCATCACAGGCATATTGATAACGGCAATAATCATATCTAAATAACGTGACCAGCACATGTTGAGTACTTCGAGTCGCTCAGAGACAGTCACTATTTTTTTCACGACACATAGGCATCATGGTAAATGGCGCCCAGTTAATCTCTTCGTCTTCTATAAAAAGAACTTCAATGTCAACTAAGTCATTCGATGTATTGTTCATCATTTGGTGTTTTTATTAAATGGGAGGTAGATTGTAAAAGTGGTCCCTGAACCGGTTAGGCTGTTGACTTCAATATACCCATTATAATTTTCTACAATTCCGTGCACGGTTGCCAATCCAAGCCCTGTGCCTTCGCCAACCGGTTTGGTTGTAAAAAAGGGCTCAAAGATACGGTCGAGGTATTTGGGCTCAATTCCGCAACCATTGTCTCTTACTGATATTCTGAGCCATTTATCAACTCCTTCCTGAATCTGATTCATTCTGGGAACATCACACAAAGGGGGAATATCAATGATAATGGTAATCTTTCCCTGACCTTGCATGGCATAATTGGCATTGTTGAACAGATTGATCAGAATCTGCTGTAAGTGTGTGGGGTCCATAACTAATAACCCAACTTCCTCGATCTGTCGATCTATCTCTATCGATGTCGGTAAAGTAGCACTTAGCATTTCAATGAATTCCAGAGCCGTTTTTTTGATTCGGATCTCCTGAACTACTTCTTCTTTCTGTCTGCTAAATAACAAGATTTTCTCAATGAGTGATATAGCTCTTTGTTGTTCATTTCTGATCTGAATCAGATAATCCCTTACAGGGTTAGTTTCGTCCAGATCATTAATGGCCAACTCGGTGAATACCGACATTCCCATCAACAGGTTGTTGAAGCCATGAGCTATCCCTCCCGCCAATGTGCCGATAGCCTGCAATTTCTGAGTTTGCCTCATCTTCCTTTCGAGCATCAGGTCGTTGGTTATATCACGTTTCACGGCTACGAAATTTACGACCTTTCCAAATGAATCTGCAATCGGGCTTATTACGCAATGCTCGTGGTACAGCGAGCCGTCCTTCCTCTTGTTAATTATCACCCCTGACCACGTTTGCCCTGCGTTAATAGTTTGCCACAATAACTGGTAAAATTGCTGGGGTTGTTCCCCGCTTTTCAGGATATTAGTCTTTTTGCCAATAACCTCCAGATCATCGTATTGGGTGATTCGACAGAAAGAATTATTGACATATTCTATGATTCCATCGGTGTCAGTAATTACTATACCTTCGGCGATCTGACCAACTGCTATGGCCAGCTTGCTTCGCTCATGTTCGATGGCGTGCCTGTGCCTCAAATCGCGTATGATGACAATGTGGGAAGAACTGTCCGCCTGATTGACCCGGCTTACATTAAGCTCAACCGGAACTGTTGTTTCGTCAGCAGAAATCAACACTGTCTCGTATATCTCAGGCATTTCCTTTCCTTTCAGCCTGTCCTGATGAATTTTATTCACACTCGCTGACTCCTTTCGGCTGACAATGCTCAGTATCTCCTTGCCTGCCAGCGTATCAGAATCCACTCCAATCAGCTTACCCAGAGCGGGATTAGCATAAAGGATGTCATTCTCATGTATAATCATCAGCCCGTCGTTAAGCCTTTCGATCAGGTTTTTATACCTAAACTCGCTTTCCAATAATTCACCAGTTCTTTTCTTTACTAATTCTTCAAGATGATTTTGGTAATTTTCAAGCTGCTCCTGATTCTTTTTTCGTTCCGTAATATCATTGATGATTACGGTTAAACCGGTGATGGTATGGCTATCCTGATTATGAACAGGCCAGATGCTTATATCATATTTCGTCTCTGTCTGTTGATCCCAGGGGGAATCTTCGAGTCCGATAACGGGTTGACCTTCAAGAGCCTTCTTTAGGTGGTTGGTGATGACCAGATGATCGTTATCATTAAGCCACAAATCCAGGATTGAATCGTTTATGTTGACAGCATTCCTGTTTTTACAAAGAAGCCATGTATTGAGTGTCTGGTTGAAGTTCGTGATAGAGAAATGAAGGTCAGTCGAAATGATAGCAACATTGACAGAGCTATTGAGCATCGATTCAAGCTGTGCCTGCTTCTCGCTGATCAGTATGTTTTTCTCTTTCAATTCTTTTTCGAGCCTGATTGAATCGGCTGTTTTTTTGATCAAATCTATCAGGCGATTCCATTGAAGTGGCTTCAGAACGAAACCATCGACACCAATTTCTATGGCTTTGATGAGTAGATCGGTTTCATTGTATGCGCTAATAATGATAATATGCTGCCCGGGATTGATGATACGAATCTGGTTCGCCATTTCCAGACCATCCATCTTTGGCATCTTGATGTCGCTGATAACTACATCAAATTGGTTCGATTTGTACTGATTAAGTCCTTCAACCCCATTGGAAGCGATGACGACATGTTCAATTCGTCTTTTAAGTATCTCGAAGGTATTCTCTCTGATGTTGATGTTATCTTCAACCAGAAGGACGTTGAGCGGTATTTTCTTTAATTCTTGTCTTTCCATATCAATGTTATACCTCTATACAGAATTCGGCACCGTCTTTTGTGTTGCGTACAGTAAGCGAGCCATTCATGTTTTTTTCTATAATCATTTTTGACATATACAAACCCAATCCTGCACCTACTTCTTTCGTGGTAAAGTATGGCTCAAATATCTTGTGAACGATATCAGGTGCGATACCACCTGCATTATCGCCGATGAGCACAACTGATTTATCCAATGATTTGTTTACCGTTATCTTAATAGTCGGTTCCCTGATGTTTCTGTCGATAATTATGTCACGCGTGTTGTTCAGTATGTTGAGCATCACCTGAGCATACTCATTAGGATATCCACAGATTTCTGTATCCTGATGCCAATTGAATTCTACTTTAATGTTGTTGTGAATAAAATTGGCTTCCATGAATCCGACAGCACTCTGTACGGCCTTGTATATACTGAAGTTCTGCTTTTCCTTGTCGGGTTTAAAGAAGTTTCTGAAATCATCAATAGTGTGCGACATGTAATTTAAAAGGTTCATCACATGACTCACCTTTTCACGCAAATACACCGCGTTGATTTCATTGTAAAGATAGGCATCTTCGATGTTCTGAACAATAACACTAAGGCTATTAAGCGGCTGCCGCCACTGATGGGCAATATTGCCTATCATCTCTCCCATGGCTGCCTGTCGCGATTGTTTGATAATCAAGTGATCCTTGTCGCGCAATAGCTTGATGCCTTCGTTTATTTTTTCCTCCTGTCCGGCATACAGTATTTTCAATTTATCTGTCATTACATTGAAGTTATCCGACAGTTCATCGATTTCTTCAATGCCTGCTCTTTCTATGTGTTTTAAATCCAGGTTCTTTGACATTTCTGTGGTGGCTTCTACAAGAAGATGAACCGGGGAAGTAATCTTGGAGGAGATCTTTTCGGCTCTTCTTTTCAAAAAGAGAAAAAAAGGAATGTAAAATAGTATTAGAAAAGCGATTGCCAGATATCCAAGGATATTGCTCTGCCTGGTTAACAATTTCACAGGCGCAAGTACAATGCTTTCGTCAACGAGGGTATAAAAACGCCAGCCGGTTTCTTCAATCTCATGTTGCGCAATGATGTATGTCTTTTCTTTTATTTTTATTTCGCCTATCGTCTGGTTTTTTTGAACAAGTTCGCGCATTTTTCCCGGAATCGATTCATTCTTTAATAGATTGTACTCATCAGGTTTATAGGTGTTTTTTTGTACCAACTGGGAATAGTCGTGCCGGGTGAGTTCTGCCAAACCCAGTATCTTTTCTACCGATGCCGGCATCGCTATTACCACGCCCTGATTGTCGGCAAGAAATGATTTGCCATTCCAGGGGATTTTCATTCCTAAAATATTCTTTTTGAAATTTTCGATGGTGATATCAATGCCTACCACCCCTTCAAGAAAATTTCCTTTGTAAACCGGTACAAAGCATGATGCCATCCATCCCATGCCCGCCGGATCGAGGTAGGCATCTGTCCAGACTACATCTCTTGAAGGATTGTGAATGCTGTCGGCTTCATAGTAAAAGTTGAAGGAAGTAATTTCCATATTGGGCATGTATTGCTCGTATGTCTTCTCAATATAAGGGTAGTAACGGTTCATGTTGTCATAGGTGTTCAGGTAGACCGCTACAATATTGGAATCTATATCTGCTACAATTTTAAAAAGGGGGTCAAGCGCTTCAGAATTAGATGCTTTAGAATATTCAAAGGGGCTAAATGGAGTGATCCCCGCGTAATAGATTGATCCCCCTCCATTGTTGTTCGCCTTATACATGGTACCGTTTTTGGCAACTTTAAGTACTGGCTGTACATCAGGTAGCCTGAACTTCTCAGGATTTCTGAAGAAACGTTGGTTTTCAGATTGAAGGATTCTTGCATATTGGCTCACAGCCATCAGTTCAGCATTAATGTTTCTGGTTTCACGAAAGGCCATCTCCGAAACATTTTCTTTAACTTCCTCTAGTAGTGTGACCCTGGTTCGATGGGTCTTGTATGCATTGATGCTGAAATAAAGCACTAAAAGCATAATCTCAATGATGATGATTGGAATCAGGGCTGACCTGACAAATTCTCTTTTAATAAGCCTTTTAAAGGATTGCGTCTTCATCTGTTCACACTGAGTTTTTGGCTATAGCCTAATTTTCAGAATCCAGAGAGAAGTCTCCTGAACGGGTGCAAATATCCTTTGCATTGAACCTTGCTCTATTCATTTAATGGCCATGGCCGTCGAAAGTATTTTTTGACTGATGGTTTGTTTCCATCAGTTTTACTACTTTCGCCAGCATAAAATTAACTATTTCTGTCATGATTAAAAATAATCTTTTTATTCTTTCGGCTCTTTTGGTTCTGTCTTCTTGTGCTAATCAACCGAAGGATAAGTCAGTGTCTGATAACCAACAGATTATTGGATCTAAAACCCTTGATGTTACTGATGGTAGGCTGACCCCTGAAATTTTATGGGCTTTGGGCCGGGTAAGTGAACCTCGCTTGAGCCCTGATAAAAACACTGTTCTGTATGGTGTCACATGGTATGATGTCGTACAAAATAAGGGTAATCGTGAGCTCTATACCATTGGAATTGATGGGGCTGGATTCAAGCAACTGACAGCCACCGCTAAGGGAGAATATGATGCACAATGGCGCCCTGATGGAAAACGGATTGGTTTCATGACAGCGGAATCTGGTTCTATGCAAATATGGGAGATGAACCCTGATGGGTCTGATCGTAAACAGGTTAGTCGTGTCGATGGGGGTATTACCGGTTTTCGTTATTCTCCTGATCAGACAAAACTGTTTTTTACGGCGGAAGTTGCTGCTCAGGAACCATTACGCAATTTGTTCGGGGGGCTCGATAAAACCTCAGGCCGCCTCATGGATGAAATGATGTACCGTCACTGGGATACCTGGGTCGATTCTTACTCGCATATCTTCATTGGTGATTACCAGAATGAAGAGCTTTCAAACGTAAAGGATATCATGGAGGGGGAGCAATGGGATGCACCAGTCAAACCAAACGGGGGCACTGAACAGATTGCCTGGTCGCCCGATAATAAAACCCTGGTGTACGCATGCCGTAAACTTACCGGCAAAGCATATACGCTGAGCACTAATTCCGATTTATTTGCCTATGACCTCGCCTCAGGCCGGACAAGTAATCTCACCGAAGGAATGCCGGGCTACGACCTTAATCCGGTGTTCTCACCTGATGGACGATACCTTGCCTGGGAAAGCATGGAACGCGATGGCTATGAAGCCGATCAGATTCGTCTGTTCCTGCTTGATATTGCTCAGGGTACAAAAACATACCTTACCGAGGGATGGGACAATGATGTTCACAACCTTACCTGGGACAACGAAAGCAATGGTTTGTGGTTCACAGCCCCGGTGGAAGCATGCGAACAAGTCTGTTTTATCTCTGTCAATGACAAAAAGGTTAGGGTTCTTACCAATGGGGTTAATGATTACGTTACCATTGCTCTTTCTGGGAATGGACTCATCGCAGGGCGTATGAGCATGTCGGAGCCTGTTGAACTTTACCGTGTTAATACTGAAAACGGAGAAGCTGCGGCCATAACTGCCACGAACAAAGAACTGTTGTCAAAGCTGAATTTTGGCAAACCGGTGAAGCGTTGGGTTAAAACTTCGGATAATAAACAAATGTTTACCTGGGTTATCCTTCCTCCTGATTTCGACTCAACAAAAAAGTATCCGACTTTGCTATACTGTCAGGGTGGCCCCCAGAGTACTGTTAGTCAGTTTTGGTCATATCGGTGGAATTTCCAGATGATGGTGGCCAATGGTTATGTGGTGGTAGCACCCAACAGACACGGGGTACCTGGTTTTGGGAAAGCATGGAATGAGCAAATCAGTGGTGATTATGGCGGACAAAACATGAAGGATTATTTAGCAGCCATCGACGATGTGTCGAAAGAAAGCTGGTCTGATGAAAGCAGGTTGGGTGCCGTGGGAGCCAGCTATGGCGGCTTCTCGGTGTATTGGCTGGCAGGAAATCACCAAAAACGGTTTAAGGCGTTTATAGCCCATGATGGTATGTTTAATCTGGAACAACAATACCTTGAGACCGAGGAAATGTGGTTCGTGAATTGGGATCTTGGCGGTCCTTATTGGGATAAATCAAATCAAACAGCCCAGAAGAGCTATGCCAATTCGCCCCACCGGTTTGTTGATAAATGGGATACCCCTATTCTGGTGATCCATAGTGAACTGGACTACCGAATTGTAGCTTCTCAGGGGATGGCTGCGTTCAATGCTGCCCAGCTCAGGGGGATTCCGTCTGAGTACCTTTACTTCCCCGATGAAAATCATTGGGTGTTGCAACCCCAGAATGGAATTCTGTGGCAACGCGTATTCTATAACTGGCTTGATCGCTGGCTGAAGTAAATCCTAAAATTGCACTGAAAATAATTGATATGACCTTGCATTTGGCAAGGTCATATCTTTTTGTGACTTTTGCCTTTTCGATTTACGCTTCGGTTGAACTAACCATCTGTTAGTATAACAGGATGCTACTAATTTTAATGTATTGCCAATTACTATTTGGATAAAGATTCTATAATGAAAAAATTTGCCTTAATCACCGGTGCCAGTAGTGGAATCGGTAAAGCCTGTGCACAACGGCTTGCATTTCGTGGACATAATCTTATTCTCGTCGCGCGCCGCCTCAGTCGTATGGAAGAGATGGCAGTTCAGTTTCGGCGTGATTTTAACGTCGAGGTGATTGTGAAGAAAGCTGATTTTATGGTATTAAATGAGATCGAAGGCCTTTTTGCTGAGTTGTCTGACTTACAGATTGATATTCTGATTAACAATGCAGGCTTTGCCCTTGGAAAATCTTCAATCGACGAATATGACTGGAATGATTTCGAACAAATGATCGGAGTAAATATCAGGGCCTTTACCAGGATAGCTCAATTGGCTATTCCCAAACTCAGGCAAACCGCCGGGCATATTGTAAACATCAGCTCAATCGCTGGAATTGAAGCCTATGAAGGTGGATCGGTCTATTGCGGAACAAAAGCCTATGTCAAGATGCTGAGTAAGTCAATGCGGATCGATCTGGCCGGCAGTGGCGTGAGGGTTACTGACATCGCTCCCGGTGCTGTTGAGACAGAATTTAGCACGGTTCGCTTTAAGGGCGATCAGATGAAGGCTGATGCAGTCTATGAAGGATTTATCCCTCTTTCATCGACCGACATCGCCGATGTAGTGGAATTTACCCTGAACCGTCCCCGACACGTTAATATCGAGTATCTGTTGATTACCCCTACTGCTCAGGCTTCAGCTGCCCGGATTTTCAGAGAACCTAAATAAGCGTGTTAATCGGTAACTGGAATAATGGATTGAAGATCAGTCCTATTATGTTCTTCCATGGGTCGTACACTGAGCAAACGATAATCGGACCTCCTACACTATGTGGAGCCTCATGGACGATTGCACCAGCCTGTATCAGTTGCTGAAATGTTTCTTCGATATTGTCAACACCCCAATATGTAATTGAATTGTTTCCGTATATGGTCGATTCCTCTGGCATCAGCCCCAATTCATATCCCCCGATGTTGAAACCGATATAAAAAGGTTCGTAAAAATAAGGTTTAACGCCAAATGCCTTTTCATACCATTCATGGGCATTTCCCATATCGGCTACGGTATAACAAACAGTTCTCAGACCTTGCATAAATTTAGTATATAGTTTTAACAAAGATATACATTTGGGCAACTATTCCGACTTGCGGGTTTTAGATTCCGGAGATGGTTAACTTTCAATCACCCGGCTATTGAAAACTTTTTAATTGAAATTTTGTTCTTTCTAAAAATGAATATTTTATGAAAAAATTCTTCTTTTTGGTTTTAATGATATTTGTCGGTGAATGGTTGCCTGCACAGACTAACCCGGAACGGTTTGTTGCCTTCCTGAAAGATAAAAATAACAATCCTTACTCCATTTCTAATCCTTCAGCTTTCCTCTCGGAACGTGCTCTTGCGCGCAGAGCCAGGTATTCAATTGCCATTGATGCTTATGATTTGCCGGTGACCCCCGATTATATCACTCAGGTGAGAGGGACCGGTGCTGAAGTCATTAATACTTCCCGCTGGTTAAACACCATTACTTTTGCAACCTCCGATCCGATTGTTTTGGATGTCGTGAGGGCGCTCTCTTTTGTCGATAGCGTCAGCGCTGTATTTCCCAAAAAATCAGCTTCAATACAGCCCGGTTCAGGTGTTCAGGCTACTCCTGGAATTCCTCCCTACTCAATTCAACGAATAGATGGTGCAGTCCCGGTCGCTCCCTTAAAATCGGGAAATGTGCTTGATTACGGATTGGCTGCCAACCAGACCACAATGGTCAACCTTCAGGAATTACACAATGCCGGATATACCGGCGACGGGATGTTGATAGCTGTTCTGGATGCTGGCTTTGCCAATGCGAATCAAATTAGCGTTTTCGATACACTCTGGTTGACAAATCGTATCATGGGCTGGCGTGATATAAGCGAACCCGGAAATGATATATTTGCCTCTACCATGCATTCACATGGAACCAGTGTGCTATCGTTAATGGGCGGCAACATGCCCGGTCAGCTTGTGGGAACGGCTCCTCATGCCACCTACTTTTTGATCCGTACCGAAGAAGGCCCTACCGAATCGCTGGTTGAAGAGTATAACTGGGCTGCAGGAGCTGAACTAGCCGACAGTATCGGTGCTGATGTCATTAATTCATCGCTGGGATATACTACCTTCGATAACCCGTTGTTTAATCATTCATACAGCGATCTGGATGGCAAAACAACACCTGTTTCCATCGCCGCAGGGCGGGCTGCTTCGAGAGGAATGCTGGTGGTTAACAGTGCCGGAAACGAAGGGGGCGGAAGTTGGCAATATGTCGGAGCGCCTGCTGACGGCCCTCAGGTTTTTACTATCGGAGCTGTTGACTTCTCGGGACAGTATGCTAACTTTAGTTCTACGGGTCCGACTTTTGATGGTAGAATCAAACCTGATATTACGGCTCAGGGTAGTGGCGCTGCTGTAGCATTTGCCACAGGCGATATTGGCTTTGGCTCTGGTACTTCTTTCTCATCACCGCTTATTGCCGGGGCAATGGCCTGCTTGTGGCAGACTTCTCCCTCGCATTCGCCCGGCGAAGTTAAGGATGCTGTTCGCTTCACTGCATCAAAGGCCGATAATCCCGATAATTATTATGGTTACGGTATCCCTGATTTTCTGCAGGCACAGTTATCAATAGGTCTGGGTGAAACAACTGTTGAAAACCCATCATTACGTCTGGCTCCTAATCCTTTTGTTAGTTTTCCTTCAGTGCTGATTTCTGGCGCTCCTGACCAGCCTTTCTACATTTCTGTTTTCGATATGAATGGATCGTGTGTTTTTCGCTCAGGTAAGGTTGTGCTGTTCGGAAACGGCGTCTTTTCCGTTCGGGAATTCAACCAGCTCCCTTCCGGCATCTACATGGTACTCGTTGAAGGCAGTGGCACACGACAGTTTGTAAAAGCTGTTAAATTATAGTTTTACTCGTCTCGGATTATTGATTTGCTGTTATGTTCTGGCAATACTATGTCTCCTGTTTTTGTTTTTAACCTTGTTTCAGGCTACTGATACAGATGTTGACTGGTGCCGTGACAATTACTATTATCTAATAATCCGGGGAACTAATTTGTATTACTAAGATTCCGTAGCTCATCTAACCCGACTGCCCGACTTTTTAGCAAAGTTATCACTGGAGAACTCTTTTTTGCAGGAGATATTATTGTTGACTAACAGCCAATAATGAGAGGATGTGTATTTTGGTATTGATAATTTATAAAAAGGATATGTTAGGTATGCTTGTATTCATTTTGCTAATGACAGTGAAATGCTTTGTTCGGATATAGTCTGGAGGAATCATGCCGATCAGATCAGTTCAATCCGGTGGATGAGTTTAGCTGCTTTACCCAGCATGGCAGAAACGCCACAATACTTTTCCTGCGACAAAGCTACTGCCTTTTCCAGCTTATCCATCGGAAGGTTTTGGCCTTTGAACTGATAAACAATTGTGATCAGTGAATATACTTTGGGATGTTCTTCTGTTTGTTCGGCTTCTATCTTCAGGTGGAAGGCATCGGGTGTTACCCGCATTTTATCAAGTATTGCAATCACATCCATGCCGGTACAACCAGCCAGTCCGGCCAACAGCAGGGCTTTGGGTCTGGGTCCCGAGTCATCGCCACCCGATTCTTTATCAGCATCCATCACAACAGGATGTCCCGTCACCAATGCTTCAAAAGCCATTTTGCCCATCCATTGGGTTTCAATATCAATTTTCATTTTTTTCGAAATTTTAATGTTAACAGTGTCTTTTCAGGTCACTTGCAGTATTATCAGTATTAAATCCAAAACCGGGAAAACGCGTTACTGTAGTCCTTGTTGCAAGAAAAACAGTGAAAGAGTACCTTTGTTCAGTAGTTGAGTTCAATAGTATGTGTTACAGTGTTGACTGTTAATGTTGTGTTTATATATTCCCTCTCAATACCGCGTATTTTTAAAAAACCATGAAGATTTTTTTACGTATAAGGAAATTGTTTAGTTCATCCGATGCCCTTACCCGGGGTAGCGGCATACTTTTCTTTTGTTTTGTTGTTGGAAGTATGTTGCTGGCCGGATGCGATACAGTGCGCATCTTGTGGTGGAATAAGGCGGGAATCGACGATTATCGGAAATTTCCGGCAGGGAAGGTATATCCTTTGCCGGCTGAACATAACAGATTTGAATTCGTGATGCCTGCTGATCGGCGACTACCGGATATAATTATTAATCAGCAAGGGTTCGACGTTCCACTGCATGAGCTTCTGGTGACAACAAAAACTGTAGCATGGCTCGCCATGAAGGATGATACCCTGCTGACAGAGTTTTATGAGGATGGCTTTGATCAGTCTTCCCTGCTCTCATCCTTCTCTGTTGCGAAATCTTTTGTGGGATCACTTGTTGGAATAGCTGCCGGAAAAGGACAGATACGATCGGTTGATCAGCCGGTAACCGACTTTCTCCCTTATCTGAAAGACACCGCTTTTAAAAAGGTTACCTTACGCCATTTGTTGAATATGCGATCGGGAATTGATTTCGAGGAGGGGTATAGCTCGTTCTTCAGCCCAATGCCAAAACTATACTATGGCCGAAATGTCCGTGAACAAGTGGGAAATCTGCAAATCGCGCTGCCACCTGATGTGAAATATCGGTATCAAAGCATGAATACTCAACTGCTTTCCATGGCTCTGGAAGCTGCCGTAGGAATGCCGATTAATCGTTACCTCCAGCAGATGATCTGGCAACCTTTGGGCATGGAGTCTGAAGCCCAATGGAGTAGCGCAAGCCGTTCTGATACCACCATTAAGTCGTTTTGTTGTCTGAACGCTATAGGACGCGACTACCTTCGTTTTGGCAGGCTGTGGATGAATGGAGGGCTATGGGGCCAAAGCCGGATTATTCCTGAATGGTACGTGAATGAAACCTACCAGGATACCCTGGATTCAAAGGACAGCCGAGGGTATGCTTATTCACACCACTGGCGCATCCTGCCCGATGGTTCTCTATTCGCCAAAGGGGTTCTTGGTCAGTATATCTGGATTAATCCACATAAAAAAATTGTGATCGTACGGTTTGGAGAAACCGATGCTAACCTTGACTGGGTGAAGATATTTCGCCAGATGGAGGGTTACTACTTCTCAGCTTCTTCGTCGAAAAATCTTTTGTAATCCGGGTAGTAAAGCCTGCGTCTGGCAACCTCCTCAGAAAAGACGGCGTACGTGACCCTGGCTGTAGTACAGATCACCCCGTGCACATTGGTAATGGAAGCATCCACTATGACCTGGTTAAGCCGTTGTCCCTCAATTCTGGCGGTAATGGTGATGGGTGTATCCGTCATTTTTAATGGTTTCAAATATCGGGTGTCGAGCCGGGAAGTAACTCCCGCGGTTTTTAATTTGACCATGATGACCCAGCTGGCTATTTCGTCAAGAAGCGTCGCTTGTATCCCTCCGTGAAGCGTGTTGGGAAAACCTTGAAATTCATCTCTTGGCGACCAATGACATACAACAGCGTCACCTTCTTCTATGAAGTTCATTTGCAATCCAAGTGAATTTTTTGGAGAACATCCAAAACAACTATATCCGTCGAGCGTTGAATAAGGGTTCAATATTTTTTTCATCACAGATGTTTACTACTTTTGGCAAAATTACAAATCCTTTCTTACATCTGCATAACTGAAGGTATTTCAACATCTTTATAATTCAAATCAGGATCTTTATGAAACATCTTTTTCGCCCTCTGGTCGTCGCTTTTTTGGTCATCATTTCGCTTACAAGATGTGATAAGGTTGATGATATAATATCCGGACTGACTGAACAGGATGTGGTTCAGGGACTCAAGTCGGCCCTCACTGTTGGAGCCGACACAGCCGTCGTTCAACTAAACAAGGTTAATGGCTATTTCGGAAATCAAATCCTAAAGATTTTGCTTCCTGAGGAGGCTTCCGTCATTGTTGAGAACATCGCCCTGATTCCAGACGGAAGTGATTTGATAGACGAATTGGTGCTGAGGATGAACAGGGCGGCAGAGGATGCTGCTGGCGGGGCTACACCTGTTTTTGTAAATGCCATTACCTCGATGTCGTTTTCTGATGCCTTTGGGATTTTAAACGGAGCTGATTCAGCCGCAACACATTATCTTAGAGAAAAGACCTATGGGGGGCTTTACGGTGTTTTCAAGCCTATTATTGGAGAATCATTGTCAAAACCATTAATAGCCGGAATATCGGCAAATGATGCATGGGAGAACCTGACCACCCCTTATAATGAACTGGCAAATTCGTTGGCCGGACAAATACTCAACCTGACGCCTGTGACAATTACCCTCGATGATCACGTGACACGTAAAGGTCTTAATGGCTTATTTATTAAAATTGCCGAAGAGGAGAAAGCTATCCGGACAGATCCTCTGGCTCGCGTAAATGAGATACTGAAAAAGGTATTTGGCTGATCCTGATTATCTAAATTTAGGGGAAATTAGATTTCGGAAATTCGGATTTTGAAAGTCAGCGCAAAAGAAAACAGCGCCCGTCACTGGTATGCTGTATTATCTGTGTTCTGATATCGTGTGTCAACATTCCATTTTAAATATTAACCTTTACACCTTAGTATCCCTGATTTTCATTGGAGCTTACAGTTTTAAATTTTCCTTACAATTGATGTTGGCTGAATAAAGAAAAATCCCGATGCTCCGGCGACCTGTACGCTCCGGATTTTCTTTGCACTGTGTCCTCAGTCCGGTCAGCTAATCGCCCGTGGAATAGTATCTACGGGCGAAAATACTTCAGAAGCGAAAATTGCACTGCTTAATTTGATCGTCCAGAAATTCAAACAGTGGCTTATATTGGCCGGTAAGTAACATTTTAACGAATCGAAATTTTTTTCATCCATCCCTGAATTTTACACAGGTTTGGTATGATATTGGCCTAACATAATGAAATATGAAAAGAACTTATGCCGCATTTCAGCCGAAAATCAAGCGAAGATCAACCTTAACCGTACGCTTCATCTGCGCTTCATCTACGCTTCATCTACGGTCCATCTACGGTCCATCTTAAAAAATGACACATTAATCAGCCTTACAAAAGCTGGAATGCACTACATCCGGATTTGTACTGTTCTCCGATTTAGATTGGGATTTAAGAGTCGGGCCTCAAGTAAACTTGCTATTATGATTCATTGCCAAAAAACCACTGATAGCCATAGCCTCCGGAAAACTATCGGGAGCCAAAGCCAGAATAAGTGAAAGCAGATGTTGTTTTGTGTTCTGAAAGTCAGTTTTTTGCAAAATAAAACTGCTGACTCGTTGTAGTGTATTATTAACCTACAACGGTTCAGCAGCTTTTTGTTAAAATGGGAAAATACCCAGACCTAATCTTAAAGGCCTTTACGAAGATCAGCTCCTGGTTTGAATTTTACTACTTTACGGGCAGGAACTGAGATTTCCTTACCGGTCTGAGGATTCCTCCCCTTGCGGGCTGAACGTGTTACAACGTTGAATGAGCCAAAACCTACCAGAGAAATGGGTTCACCGGCTGCCAAAGCTTTTTTCATGGCTCCAACCATAACATTGATGACATCCTTTGCGTCATTCTGGGTCAATTCAGTGGCTAAAGCCACATCTTTCATGAGATCTGATTTGTTCATAACTGCAATCTAATTTGGTTTGGGTTAGTATTAAGTTAATTATCGGTTGATATATACACTTGGATTGATATCCAAAAGTAATACCGACTTCAAATATCAACATTTTTATGATTCAGATACGACTCATGAATAAAAAAAATGAAACTTTTAACATTCAGGATGGCTTTTGTTCGAAATAAATAAATGGGCTGATGATCAAGTATGTATCGTATAACACTGAGAAACAAAGACGTATAGAATAGCAGAAAGTAATATCATCCAATTTCAATACCTTTGCATCATGAAAGAAAAAACCGTTGCTTTTCATACGCTCGGCTGTAAGCTTAACTTCGCGGAAACAGGTACCATTGCCCGCGACTTCATAGAACGGGGCTACAAAATTGTCGACTTCTCAGCGTTAGCCGATGTGTATGTTGTTCATACATGTACGGTTACCTCTGTTGCGGAGAAGAAGTGCCGGACTGCTATCTCCCAGGCTGTCCGCAGGAATCCGGACGCTCAGGTAGCAGTCATCGGGTGTTACGCCCAGCTACGGGCCACCGATATTCAGAGAATTGAAGGAGTTAAAGTTGTTTTGGATAATCAGGAGAAATACCGTTTGGCTGAGATTATCGACAGCAATACGGAAATCATTACTACCTACCTGCCATGCCATCACCCTGAAGCAGAGACCTCCGGAATTTCATCACCTGACAGTTTTCATCTTTCGTGGTCGGGTGATGATCGTACCAGGACATTTCTTAAGATTCAGGACGGATGCAATCACTTCTGTTCTTATTGTGCCATTCCTTTTGCCAGAGGAAGAAGCCGCAGTGCTGCAGCTTCAGAGATAGTGGAAACCATCGGAGCGATTTTCTCCGGAGGGATGAAAGAAATTGTGTTAACCGGTGTAAATATTGGGGATTTTGGGAAGCCTATGGGCGAATCACTCTATGATTTATTGTATCTTATCGAAAAGCAAGGTTTTATCGGGCGGATCAGGATATCTTCCATCGAACCAGAGTTACTGACCGACGACATCATCGACCTTGTTGCAACTTCCCGCGTCTTCCTGCCACATTTCCATCTTCCTCTTCAGTCGGGAAGCGATGACGTCTTGAAAGCAATGCGCCGAAAATATGATACAACACTGTTTGCCGGCAGGGTAGAGGCCATAAGACGCCGTATGCCTGCTGCCTGCATTGCTGCCGATGTAATCGTTGGATTCCCGGGTGAAACAGATGAGCACTTTGCTTCTGCGTATCGCTTCATTGAGTCGTTATCGATATCATACCTGCATGTATTCAGCTACAGCGAACGTCCGGGAACCTCGGCTATAAATATTGAAGGAAAAGTATCGCCCGCCATCAAACAGCATCGCAGTAAGGAACTGCATTTATTATCGGAAAACAGGCTTGAGTCTTTTTACAACGACAATATAGGGCGGCAGGAAGAGGTTCTGTTTGAGTCGGCTAACCAGAAAGGGTATATGGAGGGGTTTACCCGTAACTACCTTCGGGTAAAGACCATATTTAATGAAGCATTTATTAATCATGTGGTTAAAGTAGACCTCAATGCCCGCCATCAGGATGGGGCTTTTCTGTTTAATACACAATTATGAACTTTTTACCATGAACCTTCAGGAAATTACATTTCAGGCGGAAACAGCGGCAAGAGCTGCCGGTGATTTTATTCTTTTGCATATAAATAAATTAAAAACCAATCAGATAGAAGTTAAAGGAGAGCACAACTATGTTACTTTTGTCGATAAAGGTGCCGAGGAAATCATCGTCAAAATGCTACAAATGGTTGTCCCTGAAGCTACATTTCTAACAGAAGAGGAAACTGTAAAGTCAGAAGTTGGAGAATGGCAATGGATCATTGACCCATTGGATGGAACCACCAATTTCATTCACGGTATACCGCTCTTCTCGGTAAGTATAGCCCTTGCTCATCATGGCATACCCGTTGCTGGCGTGGTTTATGAGATCAATAGCCGGGAGTGTTTTAGCGCCTGGAAGGGTGGCCACGCCCTGCTGAATGGGAACCCGATTCATGTGTCAGAATGCGATGACATGAATGAGTCGTTGCTGGCAACCGGTTTTCCCTATTATGACTACGATCTGCTGAGCGAATACCTCGGTTTGTTCGGATCATTCATGAAGCATACAAGGGGCTTACGGAGGTTCGGATCGGCTGCTGTCGATCTTGCCTGGGTAGCCTGTGGCCGTGTTGACGGGTTTTATGAATATGGACTCAATCCATGGGATGTAGCCGCGGGAGCATTGATTGTTGAGCAGGCCGGCGGCCAGGTGACAGATTTTAAAGGGGGCAATGATTTTCTGGCTGGCAAACGGATCGTCGCTTCCAATAGTTCTCTTCACGCAGCCTATTTAAAAACCATCGCGCAATATTTTCCGCTTGATAATGAAAAGTGCTAATTTAGCCAACAAAAGAACTATCATGAAAACAGCTCGTGCCTTCCTGTCTCTGATCCTTACAATAGTTTTAATGGCTCAGACGATAAGTTTGACTGCCGGCGATACCATCGTTCAACAAAAAGAAAAGCCGGGAAATAAGCTGGTTTTTAAGATGGAAATCAGGGAAGAGATTGCACCTCCAATATGGCGTAAGGTACAGAAAGGGATAAAGAAAGCCAAAGAGCAAAATGCCGACATCATCCTGATTCATATGAATACTTATGGAGGAGAGGTGGGGATTGCTGATTCCATCAGGACCGCCATTCTTCAATGCCCTATTCCTGTTTGGGTGTTTATTGACAACAATGCTGCCTCTGCGGGTGCGCTGATCAGTATTGCATGCGATTCTATCTACATGAGAAAGGGTGCCAACATTGGTGCTGCAACTGTAGTTAACCAGACGGGGCAGGCCATGCCCGATAAATATCAGTCATATATGCGTGCCACTATGCGTTCAACCGCTGAAGCGCAAGGACGTGATCCTCAGATAGCACAGGCTATGGTCGACCCCCGGATTGTGATTCCGGGCCTGATTGACTCTACCATGGTATTGACTTTCACCGCTTTGGAAGCAGTAAAACACGGCTATTGTGAAGGGCTGGCTGAAAACATCCCCGAAGTAATGGCTGATGCCGGCATAGTAAGTTACACCCTGGTAGAACAGAAATTAACTGCTGTCGATCATTTTATCAGTTTTCTTATTAGCCCGATCATTAGCGGCCTCTTGATTATGCTTATTATTGGAGGAATCTACTTCGAATTGCAGTCGCCTGGTTTGGGTTTCCCATCTGTTATCGCCATTGCAGGGGCGCTGTTGTATTTTGCCCCCTTGTATTTGGAAGGGATGGCTGCCAATTGGGAGATTATTATCTTTATCATCGGGGTGATTCTGGTGGCCGTCGAGATTTTTGCTATTCCGGGATTCGGGGTGGCGGGGATCACCGGAATAATATTAATTGTAGGCGGGTTGGCGCTCAGTATGGTTGACAACATAGGGTTTGGATTCGATGATGCTTCACTGAGAAAGCTCATGGAGGCTGTTTTAATTGTCATTACGGCGACGTTCCTGTCTATTGTCGCTTCATTCTGGCTCACGAAGAAACTGTTCGGCAGCAGAACCTTTTTCGGACAACTGGCTCTTGATACAACAATGGATAAGGCTGAAGGGTTTTCATCGGTCGATAGCCATCAACAGACTATGTTGGGGGCCACGGGGATTGCAGCCAGCATACTCCGGCCAGCCGGCAAAATAGACCTTGATGGCGAGATATGTGATGCTGTAGCCGAAACAGGTTATATTGACAAGGGGACACCTGTGGTGGTGATAGGAATGAGCAATACACAACTTGTAGTTAAAATCAAAGATTAACCGACATGTTCGACCGGATTGAGATAATCAGAGGGGATATCACCCAGATAAAGGTAGATGCCATTGTAAATGCCGCCAATACATCTCTCCTTGGCGGAGGTGGTGTTGATGGCGCCATCCACAGGGTGGCGGGTAAAGAATTATACGAAGAATGTAAGGGGCTGAAAGGATGCCCGACCGGAAGCGCCAGGCTAACAAAAGGGTACCTGTTACCGGCTCCTTTTGTGATTCATGCCGTAGGTCCGGTGTGGCGTGGAGGTACTTCCAACGAGAAGGCTCTGCTTGCCAGTGCATATCAGTCGGTTTTAAACATTGCAGTTGAACACAAGTTGGCTTCTCTCTCTTTTCCCAATATCAGTACAGGGGTTTATGGCTTTCCCAAACAGGAGGCCGCAGGGATAGCAGTGATTACCGTTATCAATCATCTTGATAATCATCAATGGCCACAGAAGGTGGTCTTTGTCTGTTATGATGAGGCTAACTACCTTATATATCAGGAGATGCTTTCGGGATTATAATCCGAACTCCTTGGCTTTTTTGGATGATTTGGCAGGATTCCAGGCGTCGTTATAAGATGAGTACCAGAATATCTCCTTCACATAGGCCATGGAACGGATAATACGCATGTAATATCCATTGTAAACCATCATCAGCGGGATATAGTACAGTAACCGCATCTCCTGTCTGCGCCGTTCAGACAGGGACAGAACGACAAAAAACTGGATATAGGAGGAGACAGAGTATATAATTAGCTTTAATGGAATAATAAACAGTAGAAATTCAAGATTATTTACAATCAGATCGACGAAATAGTAGAACCAGAGAACGTCGAGAATCAGGTTGTAGAATATATTATCAAAGAGTGCAAAGAAGTTAGAGAAGGTAAAAGCCTGCGACGGCATGAAAATATCATTGTGCTTTCTGAAACGGAAACGAATAAGCGATTTGCTCCACCTTAATCTTTGGTTCGAGAGTTTATTTAAGGTCACAGGAACCTGAGTTAGCCCGACTGCCCTGTGTTCGAAGGCTACCTTAAAACCCAGCTTTCTGATTTTAACAGTAATATCGCCATCCAGACCCGGGCCAATATCCCAACCGCCGAGCCGATCGAGAAGATCACGGCGGAATGCCCCGAAAGCGCCCGAAACAATCTTGTAGATTCCAAGGTAAGCAGTAACCATCCGGCCTACGCTTATCGTTTGCAGGTATTCGATGGCCTGCAGGCTTGAGAGGATGGAATCCTTTGAGTTTCTTACTTTGATGTTTCCGCCGACAGCTCCTACCCGTGAATCAAGGTAAAAGGGAATGATAATACTCTCGATGGCATCTCTGTCGAACGATGTGTCGGCGTCAACGTGAACAATATATTTTCCGGTGGCATAACGTAGCGCAAGGTTTGCCGCACTTGCTTTTCCTCCGCGTTCTTCATTACGCAAATAGATATCGATCAGACCGTTCTGCTTCAGGTTGCGACAGATTGTGTAGGTGTCGTCAGTAGATCCGTCATCGACAATGATAAATTCAATGTTTGAATAGGTCTGTTCCCTGAAGCCTGTTACAAGCGCAAAGATGTGCTCTCCCTCATTCTTTCCCGGGACAATAATACTGATCAGCGGATTTTCAGCAAAGAAGGCATTGCGTGCAGCTTCATATTTTAGTTTGCGCTTTTTGGAAGGCCAAACGATTACGGCCAAAACAATCAGATCCATGAGTATAAACCTGGGAGCCTCCAGGTAAAAGAAGTACCAGAAAAGATTTATTATACGCTCAAAACCTTCGTGCTGAATGTAGTAAAAGAAGTCTTCCCAGAAGCCAAATAGCATAAGTTACCTCCCGCTTCCGATCAATTGAGTAAGTACATCATTCTGAGGTAAAGAACCATCAATGGTCACCGTCTGAACCGAAATCTCGATATCAATTCCAGGCAGACTGCTTTCGAGTAGCTTGATAACTGAGCCTTTAATCTGGTTAATGAGTCCGTCTAATCTTTCACGATTTGTTTCGGGAGATATAAATAAAAAGGTATTACTATTGACCAGCGACAGGATGTCGGTTGAAAGGGTAGCATTTTTTACAAAGTCGGCAATTTCAAGCATCATCCGGTTGTAATTGCTTCCCATGTTTTCACGGGTACGGGGAGAGAGCCTGATCACCAGGCTGCCGGCCGCACTCTCCTTAGAAGTCTTTGCCCGCTCAATTTCATATTTCAGGAAAATATTAAACGTCGTAGCCGTGATAAAGCCAGGAATGCTAACGTCTTCGGCCACATCACGTGATGGACCATTCTGGGCAGTCTCTTCACCAATTGGCGTCAGCTCATAACTATAAATCGGCACATCAATGAGGGAATCAATCGAGTTGTTCTTTTTACAGACAAAACAGAAAGCCTCCATAACCGGTTCCTGGAATACATGGCTGCAATTTTTGCAATTGTAGATTAAGGATGGCTTGTCATAATCGACACCGATGTGTCGTAACATACGGTTGCATTTAGGACATACCAGATAATCGCCTGAAAGAAAATCATGTTCAGGTCCGACATAAGCGCAAACAAAGTGATGTATCAGGTTCTCGGTTACCAGGTCAGCCGATTCACATTTGGGACATGTTTCACGAAAGTTCAGGAATGAACTGTAGCATGAACTGCATACATGCAGCTTGTCGACGAACCTGCTCCTGAAATATTCCTTTTCGGTAGCGGTTTCAAATAGCTGGAACATCTCCTTCAGATTGGTCTGGTCATAATGATCTGAGATAACCGGGAAGTTATAACCTATATGGGACTTATGATCGACAACAGGGGTCAGGCGCGTTTCACGGGTAAACATGAAGCGCATGGCTTTTGTAAGGATCCGGATATCGGGTGAACTGCTGTCAACCGATACCAGTTGATCCTGACGCAATCGTATTCTGTCGATTCTGCTGATAATGGCCTCGATCTGAACAGAAGAAACAACACCATCGCTCATCGCCTCCATCACTTTATCAATTTCATGATTAATTGACAGAATAAAGATGGGCATCAGGTAGATAGTACCTATCATCGAATTACGACATTGTCTGACGAATCTGGAACAACCATCACGATCGGTGTAGTCAAGAATCAGCGCATCATAAATGGCGAGTTTCCTGATGTCAACTGAGTTAAAATCGTTGATCAGTATAATCTCCAGATTTCTGTCGTTACTAATTTTCCTTCCAAAAATGGGATCAGACATAGCTTTTTAAGAATTTGAATGATGCATATCGCGAACGAGCTTCAACACCTGATTAAAAGAACCGCAGTTTAGAGACCTGAACTGTGAACTGATAATAGGATCTCCATATTCGCTTCTCGTCATCATTCACCGGATTAACAACGGCCACAACATTTCGTTGATCCTTACCGCGGATTTTACGAAAAGGTTCCGGGACTGACTCAGTATTTACATAAAATTCCTTTATACGCCCCTTGCTTCTCGTTCCGTCCAAAAACCTGAGATTAACAACATCTCCGGGTTCAAAATATTCCAGATCGTTTTGCTCGATGAATACCCGGATAAAGATCTCATCGAGATTTGAGATATACATAATGATATCCTGGCGGAATGATATTTCATTCTCAGGCTTAGGTATCTTGGTGATAATACCTGAGACCGGACTCACATAATATGACTTAATCGGAGCGTTACCATCACCAAATCCAACCGTAGATAACTGATATTTTTTGTAATCATCCTCGAACGAGTCCAATTGTCGAAGGTACTGCTGCAGATAGCCCAGTTCACTAACCTTACGCTGCCTTTCAACACGCAGGTTCTCGACCACCATCCGTTTCTCGCTTAATATTGCAGGACTTACCAGATCGAGATGCACCTCCATTTTCAATCGTTCGATCGCTGCATTGGTCTGTGCTATATTATTGTCAATATCGCGAATATCTATATATTTCAGGCTAATGGTCTTCTTTGTATTCATTCGTTCTTTGGTCACCCATTCATTCGGTTTATCAATAACGACATTATTGAAGACAAATGCACCACCATTCCCATTGTCGTGATCTCTGAAATCAGATTTGTACGCGAAGAGTGTATCTCCCTGTTCCACCATATCACCTTCAGCAACAAAATATCTGGTTATTTCTACATCATTGGGCTGTGTTACTTCAAATCTTTCGGTGATGACCTCTCCAAGAGAATAAACATAAAGGTTTTTCTGAAGGATATAAACAGCAAGACTCACGATCATGAAAATGAAAATCGACATATAGATAATACGATCCCAATTTCGTGACTTTTTAGGTTTTTCTTCCTTGATTCCGGTGATGATGCTTGCTTTATTCTGAAATTTGAATTGTTTCATTTTTTGGAGACTTAGGTGGTAAGGGGTTGGGCAGTCATTTATTTTGATACTGAACGGTTATCCAGTTCAATGAGTCTGCCTAAATCATGGATGGCCAATTGATCGGCCCCCAATTTATCAAGCAACTTGCGAACAAAGGCCTCGAAGAGCAATCGATCTTTAAAATCGGCAGCGCTCAGGGCAACTATTGTCTTAGAAGCGTTAATAGCGAATTCTTCGGACACTTTCTGGGTAATATACTCGACATCCGGATGCTCGTATGCCATAAGGTATACCTTATCGCACAGGTTGTAGATACTGTCTAGAAGTACCCTGTTGTAGTAAACAGGGATCGATACTGACAGTTGAAAACCATTGGCATCACAGATATTTCTTGCTTTCCTGAGCATGTTGATATACTCGGCCTCATACATGCCAGAATTGGTTTTGAAGTCATCTATGGTATGTATTTCAACATCCAGATGAATTGATTTCATTCCAAAACGGCGGGCAAGCTCAACCTTCTGTGTGAGGTATGAAACTGCCGATGCCGAATCAACCCTTTGGTGTCCTGTCAGTAAATGGGTGTTGATGTTGATGGCTTTGGCCTGAAAAACGAAATCCTCAACTTTTTGATCGAATTCAGGTGTCCTGTCATTACCTACCGAGAGAAGCACCTCCTTGATTTCTGAATTTCTCAGGTAAGCAAGCATTGTATTGAGCGGCATTTCTTTAAAGTCAGACGACCAGATATACAATGAACGTTTGCCCTGATATTTTCTCGATAAATCTTCGGGAGACATTACGCTGACAAAACTATTTGGGTTCTTCTCCTCAAGCGAGGAATAAATTTTCAGGAATTTTAGATACAAATCCTTCTTTATATCAACCATTTCAATCTCGATACTGATTTTTTCATCAAGAACAGATATGGCTCTCAACGGACTAAACGACTCAAGACCAAGGTCACGCTTCACGATCTCCTTCCGTAAACGCTCTTCTACAAGAAGCAACTTAAAATAAAACGAGATGTATTGCATCTTTTTAAATTGGTATTCATAGTAGTTGTTGAGCAATTCGCTACCCGCACCAAAACGCTCGTTTTCCTGATAGTTCTCCATGATCTTCTGTCTTGCTGCCCTCGATTCCCCCTGATGTGATTTGAGCTTCAAGGGAACACTCAGGTTAACGCCTGCTGAAGTATAAGTCCGGTCATTTGTATTGTCCAGAGCCATGTAATTGAAGCGTACATAAGGCTTCAGACTCCAGTCGGAAAAACGGTTGTACTCCAGGTCAATTTTGTCAAGCTTCAGATTGGTCATCTGGTTAGCGGTGACAGATTTGTTGAAGATGTCTACCATCTTGTTGGCATCCAGATCAAGAATGGGCAAATAATTATACAGGAAACTGTCGTCGAGAATCATATCAGGAAATGAGTTCTTCAGTCGCCGGTTGTAATAAACATCATTGTTGTTCATCATAACCTCTACTTCCGATAATTTGCTCTGCAGATCAAGAATATCCTCCCATTGGATATAGCGCAGAAAATAAAGTTGATGTGCGATCTGAAGCTGCTCCTTCAACACGTTGTAGCGCTGGTTCAACTTTTCGATTTTCTGCCGTTTGAACAGATAAGTCAGGTAGTTGTATATATACAGGTAATTGCTCTCCTTGTTGTCGAGCGAACTTTCCAATTGCTGAATTTCAAGATCTTTATCCAGGATTTTTGCGCGCTTCAGATTACTAAGCAACCCTCCACTCAACAAATCCCACTCAATGCCAACATAGAACCTACGGTTGTAGGTCAGATCTTCATTATCGAGTACGCCAGGTTCAAAATTTTCAATGTAAGAACCTGTGAGTTTTAGTCCGGGATCACCTATTAATTTTGATTTTTCTTTCTCATAATAGGTAATGAAGGCTTCGTTTTGGTTGTTAACGCTGTAATTGGTGCTGAACAGCATCCTGACGAGTACGGTATCATCAATCTGTTTAGGGGGAATGGATTTATTAAGTTGGTTGTTAAGAAAAACATCAACCCTTGCTGATATTGATTCAAGACTCAATGAATCATGATCGCCAATGCTTGGTTTTAATGTTGTTACCTTTTGGCTGTATCCCGGTTCAAGCGAACATGTCATCAATACGATGATGGTTCCAAAGCAGGCAAACATGGATAATTTTGATTTCACAAACAACATCTTTAATAAATTTCATTTTCGAAGATCAAACATTATTCCAAAGAGTTATGTTCACTGATAACAAAATAAGCAATGAAGAATCGTCGAAAATTATTCATAGATAAAAACATAATACACAAATACTTAGGCAAAGGTAAATAAATCTGGTATTCAATAATCGAAATAAAAAAAACATCAACAAAAAGTCTGGTGTAAAAGCAGACCTCTGTAATTTTCCAAAAAATACACATCTTGTTCAATTTAAAACTCGCGGGAGTTTATTTATCCATGGGAACTATGTTATCTTTGCGGACTAAAAATAGCAAGATGGAACCCAGACTCCGCTTACTGATAATTGAAGACGACCCAACCAGTGCAAAATTGATGCAGATAACCCTTAACCGGCTGGGATATGAAGTTGTCGGGATTGCTCCTAATGGTCAGGCAGCCATCGAACTTACGAAAGAAACAAGTCCCGATCTATTGCTGATGGACATCAATCTTCCCGGCCAGTTCGACGGTATCGAGACCGCCAGAATCATTAACCAGAAATATGATATCCCCGTCATTTATGTTACAGCAAATACTGAGGATGAAACCATCAAACTGGCTATAGCTACCAATCCTATCGGTTATCTGGTGAAGCCATACAGCAGAGAGCACCTGAAGACCATGGTTGAAATGGGATTTTACAAGCACAAACTTGAAAATGAGTTAAAGAAAAATCAGGAAATGCTCTCAGTTACTCTTGAAAACATTGCTGATGGTGTACTAATGGTTCAAAGTAACGGAAATATCCTGTTTCACAATGATGCGACGATTAAAATCCTGAATCTGGAAGAGGAAAATTTATCGGGAACTTCAATCTTTAGTTTGTTTCCCAACATCAGTATTGATGCTTTTGATAATACAAAAGGCAAATCTTTTCAATCAGCCGGTGTAATAACCTACACCGATGTTCAATGGTCATCTGATAACGGCCTTTCGCTGATACTTGAACAGCAGATAACCAAGATACAAAATGCCATCGATGACGCTTCAACTTATGTAATAACTTTCAGGGATATTACGGCACGCAGGATGGAATCAATCCGTTTGGTTAAAATCAAGGAGGAATTGGAAGAACGGGTTGAGGTGCGTACCCTCGAGATCAGAATGAAGAACCTGGAACTTGAACGTGAGAATAAAATAAGAGTTGAAGCCGAAAAGGAGCTTAAAGAAGCCTTGGTTAAACAGAAAGACCTGACTAATTTTCAGGCAAATATTGTTACTACTGTATCGCACGAATTCAGAACGCCGCTCACTACTATACAAAGCTCGGCAGAACTTATTGAACGAAATGTTAATAAGGGATCAGAACCGGATGGTATTCTGAAACATGTAGGGCAAATCAGAAATTCGGTAACCACCCTGACGGCCCTGCTCAATGATGTTTTACTGGTCGAAAAAATGAATGCCTCTAAACTTGAAGTTACTTTAGAATCTTTATCACCCGAAAGCTTCTTTCAATGCCTTGCCGACGAATATAAAATTGGTACAGGTAGAAATCACGTACTCGAATACCAGCATAACGTTTTTCCTTCAGAAATTAATATTGACAGGAAACTCCTTGGACATATTGTCAACAATTTGATGAGTAATGCTTTTAAATACAGCCCTGTCGGCAGTACGGTCATGTTGGTTGTATTTATTGGTGATAATCTATTGAAAATTATTGTTAAAGACCAGGGTATTGGTATCTCTGAATCCAATGTTCAATATGTGTTCGATACATTTTACCGCGAGCCATCCGCCGTCAATATCGAAGGTACAGGTGTTGGTCTGGCCATTTTAAAAGAATCAGTTGATTTGATGGGTGGAACCATTCAGGTGGATAGCAAAAAGGGGCATGGTACAACCTTTACGGTTTCCATACCCCTTTGAACAGGATTCTATTATCTTTCAATCGATCACCGGTTGGCTACAGGTGCCATCTGTTTAAAGTTTACCACGCTGCTGAGTTTATACTGTTGTTGCTGATCATCAGTAATTCTGCCCAGGATATATATAGCATAATTTCCTTTAGGATTTTTTCCTGATCTTATTTTTACATTCAATGTAAAATCAAAGGGTTCGGGAAGCTCGTTGAGTGTAATGGTCAGGTTTCTGTCGTCAGATGTAAAATCTATCTTTGGACCGATTTCCTGATCGGGAGCATAGAAGTTTTCGGGGAGTAAAACTTTTATTTCACCTTTTCCAACGATGGAGGCTTTATAAATCTGAATATTCAGCGTTATTTCTTCACCCTCTTCAATCTCATCGGGAACTACCCAGGCAATCACATCAACCGTTGAGGGATTGGACTGGCCAACTTTACCCTGAATAATTTCGGGTAATTCGTTGTTAAGGTTATTTGTTTTTAAGGAATTCCATGCAGATCCGGTAGCGGTTGGCTGAGCCTGCGGCTTATCTGACTTCTTCAGATCAAACATATAACCAACACCCACAGAGGTATAGGAGTACATATCCTGTTTAACGGCTGAACTTCCTTTTACAGTTCCGTCGATTTTATCGGTACTCGTACCATGTAATGAGGTTTCTATGCCCAGATACACATTATCTGAAACATTATAGTTTAATCCCAGTCCTACCGACATCGAACCATCGAGCTCGCTTTTGCTTGAAGGTGCTACTCCTGCAGGAATGGTAACCGGCACATCACCTGGTTTGGAGACCGAATTATTTATTGCAACTGAATTCACTTTCCAGTTGATAAAGCCTAAACCAACCGTCGCATACGTCCGATAGCTGTTTAAATAGCTATCGTCCTGCCACAAACGGCTAAAGCTGAATGTTGTCTGAAGACTTGCGTTTAAAAGGTTTGATTCAAATTTATACCCAAGAGCCTCGCTTCTGCCCGCAACCTTTCCGTTCATCAGATGTGCACGAATGCCAAAGTATTTGCCCAACTGCTTTTCCAGTGCCAGGCCATAACCCAGTCGCCAGTCACGCATATATGGAACACCATCTTCACTCACATCACCATGAAATAACACGGCACCAAAGTGAACCTCTGCACGCCAGTTTTTAAAGAATCCTCCAGTTTTAGCGACAGAATCTGTGGCCTGTGCTTTCAGGGGTTCCGCCGTTCCTAAAATTAATATTAAGGAAAGAAACAAACTGCATTTGAAAAATATCCTGTTCATAGCTTATATTTTTCCTGCTTTAACGTCGCAGATTACAAATGGTTTCACTAAAAAATGAAATTATTTTGGCAATGCAGTGAATGTCAATTAAATAGACATAATTACAGCCCAAACTTTATATCTCAAAAAGCATTCCAATAAAATTATTAAGCTGTTAATCAATTAGATAGCTATATGAAAATTTTGTATAAAAAGTCCATAATCGGGAATATTTCCGCATTTGGAACAAAAAAAATCGCCCTTATGGGGCGATTATAGAAAGAGAAGTAATTTTGGGTGGCTGATGGGATTCGAACCCACGACCCTCGGAACCACAATCCGATGCTCTAACCGACTGAACTACAGCCACCGTTTTGAGACTGCAAAATTACACCATTTTTGGAATTCTGCAAACACTTTTTTTGAAATATATTCAAATCAATGCTGCCCTTTTTTACCTTTGGCATCGAAATGTAATAAGAAAAACGATGGCAGATATAATCGACTACAAGATCTTTGGTGACGACATGCAGGTCGTTGAAATTGAACTCGATCCACAGGAAGGTGTACGAGCTGAAGTTGGCGCTATGATGTACATGGAGGCTGACATTCAAATGCAAACGAATACCGGTGGCGGACTGTTCAAAGGATTTAAAAGAATGCTTACGGGTGAAGGCTTCTTTATCAGTACTTTCATGAATAGTGGCTACGGAAAGTCAAAAGTAGCCTTTGGTGCTCCTTTCCCGGGGAAAATTCTGCCACTCCACCTCGGAGAATTGGGAGGTGAATTTCTCTGTCAGAAGGATTCATTCCTTTGTGCCGCCAATGGAATTGACATAGATATTGCCTTCACAAGAAAGATTGGTGCAGGATTGTTCGGCGGAGAGGGCTTTATTTTACAGCGTCTGTCGGGCAACGGACTCGCTTTTGTTCATGCCGGCGGCACAATCTTGAAGAAGATACTTAAACCCGGCGAAACATTACGCGTTGATACCGGCTGCCTGGTGGCCTTTGAACCAACAGTTGAATACGATATTCAATTTGTGGGTGGATTTAAAAATGCCCTTTTCGGTGGTGAAGGTCTTTTCCTGGCTCAACTGAGAGGCCCGGGACTCGTCTTCCTTCAAAGCCTTCCTTTCTCACGGCTCGCCGATCGTATTATCGCGGCCTCAAGAAATGGGCACCGTGAACAGAGCGACGGAATTGCCGGAATCGGAGGCGGTATCCTGGGGAGTCTTCTTGGAGGGGATAAGAGGTTTTGATGCTTTGGCGATAGCTATTGCTATGGCTGCTGATGCGAGATGTTGGTAGGACGATAATTATAAGGAGAACCACAGAATTAGGATTTTCTTCTCTGTGGATTTTTACATTAGCGATAGCTTTGGCTTTGGCTGCGGATAGCTATCGTCCCGAAGGCAATGGCTTATTCCAATTCGCCCTCTATCCTTAGAATGACTTTTTGAAGTTTTAATCTAACCTCATCTGCAATACATTTCAGGTCGGCGTTTTTTACCGTTGCCATCGTCATCATGGTATCAACTACGGCGATCTCGATGACGCCATCCTCAGATTCCCGAATTACTGTATTGCAGGGCATCAACAACCCAATGAATGGTTCATGCTGCAGGGCTTTAAAGGCCGATTGTACCTGACATGCGCCCAGTATCTTATATGGCCTGATGGTTGCTCCCAGCTTTTCCTGCATCTTGCTCTTGAAATCAATTTCACTGACGATTCCAAACGATTCTGCCTGTAAGGCCTCTCTCAGGCGGGCTTCGCCTTCTTCAAATGTCCCGTTTATACGAGTCGAAAAATAGTAATTACCTGTATTCATTCAATTTCTGATTTTCCTGACAGGTGCCAAAGCACCTATAGGGTTATACGATGAATCTTCCTTTCACGCGTAAATAACCAACAGAAGTTTATTTTATTTGTTCATTGCACGCCCGTCAGTTATATGCCTGCTCTTCACGTTTTGTCAGAAAAAAACCGGATGTTGAGCATGATGTCAACGTCCGGCTGATTAGAGGGGCCTGTCATTTAATTTACCACCACCTCATCTATGAACAGCCACGCGGGCTCTCCCGGGTAGAGATGATTGGCGGGCAAAGGCCCTCCGTTCTTGATCTTTAGTTTGATGAAGCGACAGTTCTGCTTCTTGACCTGAATCACCAGATTGTTTCGAAGCACGGTATCAGCCGGGGTAACCATGCTTACTGAAAGTTCATTTGATTGCGCGTATTTTCCACTGAAGTCTGCTACCTCAAGTACGATTGATTTGGGTAACATAATCCAGGCTTTAAGGTTCTGGAGAAAAGCTACTTCAATGTTCCTTACCATCTGCTCCTTGCCCAGATCGATCGTTATTTCAATGTCGTCGCCTTCAAAACCAAGCCAGCAGCCATCGTTATGGTTTACACTCCCAAGTGTGGCATCTGTCAGACTTTGTATTCCACGTGCCTGATATTTGAAGCTGGGGGCTGGCGAAACCTCACACTTTAACCCGGTTGCTGAATGAAGGGCAAAAGCGCGTTCTGATACCTTGCCCAATTGCTTACCTTCTTTAAATATGGCGGCTTTGATGGTGCATGAAGCCGGAATTTCAAATGGAGCAGAATAGACTACACTTGTAGCCGTGGGATCGTTGCCATCGGTTGTGTACCTTATTTCGGGTTTGTAAAGCTCGGTCTCCATGCCCACCATCAGCTTCCCGGTGCTCTCGTTGCGCGAAAGGCTGATGTCAACACGGGTTGATTGTTTTCCGTAGTTTACTTTCAACTGATCAAGTATGGCAAATTGGTGATCCATCCGGCGGATGAAATCATTATAATCGCGGTTCTCTTTTTCCGTCCAGTTTACTTCTGCCAGGGCAATCATCCTGGGGATAGCCATGTATTCGGCATGTTCGGGGGTAGCAATAAATTCTGTCCAGACATTTCCCTGCGCTCCAAGAATGTGCCTGGATTCCATTTCGTTGAGAACAGGTGGCACAGGTTCAAAACTGTACACCTTTTTCAATGTCACGAAACCACCTATTGCAAGCGGCTCACCTTCCGGTTCTGCCTGATAGTAATCGAAATAGCAATAGGAGGTGGGTGTCATGATCACATCATGTCCCATTTTGGCAGCTTCAATGCCTCCTTCCATACCACGCCAACTCATCACCGTGGCCTCAGGGGCAAGTCCTCCTTCAAGGATTTCATCCCAGCCAATCATCTTTTTGCCTTTGGCTGTCACCATTTTCTCAACTCGTTTAATAAACCAGCTTTGAAGTCCGGCTTCATCTTTCAAATGTTCGGCAGAGATCCGTCGTTGACACTTTTTGCAAGCTGACCATCGGGTTTTGTCGGCTTCATCGCCTCCGATATGAATATATGGTCCGGGGAAAAGATCAGCCACCTCGGTCAGAACGTCATCGATGAAAGTAAAGACATCGTCATTGCCTGCGCACAGGATGTCAACATTGGGCCAATAGGTGCCCGGCTGAACGGGCAGGGTGTCGCCTTTGCACGACAGGTTAGGGTAGGCGGCGAAGACTTCACATGAATGTCCCGGCATTTCGATTTCAGGAATGATGGTGACGTAACGTGAGGCAGCATACCGAACCACTTCGCGGATTTCTTCCTGAGTGTAGAAGCCGCCAACAGTGGCTTTCTCTCCCGGTTGCGGAGGTGTTACCTCATTCCAGAGCTGGTTATTTCTATCTACATGCCATGCCGACTTTTCCGTCAGGCCGGGGTATTTTTTGATCTCGATACGCCAGCCATTGTCGTCGGTCAGATGCCAATGGAAGGTGTTCATCTTATAAAATGATAAGAGGTCGATGTATCTTTTGATGAAACTCACCGGGAAGAAATGGCGCGAGACATCGAGGTGCATGCCCCTGTAGCTGAATCTGGGTTTATCTGAGATGTAGGCCGACTTCACCTCAATGGATTCGGCTTTACCCGAAAATATTTCTAAAGGAAGTAACTGTTTGAGACTTTGTATTCCGTAAAAAATACCGGCACCCGTGTTAGCATGAATAAGTATGCCGTTCGGCTCAACCTTTAGCTTATAGCCTTCTTTGCCATATCCGGAGTCAGCCTGAAAAGTGCTCAGCAGAATGTAATTATCAAGCGATTCGCCGGTCGAAAATGCCATTGTTTCAACCTTAAACCCCGATGCTTTCGAGATGAACGCCGACAATGAATCCGCCAGTTGTTGCAACTCCGGCGTCTCAGGTTGAATGATAATCCGGGTGTTTGCTGAAATTTTAAAGCTGCCTCCATCGTTTTGGTAAAAGGTGGAAGGTGCCGGTACGATGTTCCGCTTGTCTTCACGGTGACCCGAGCAGGCGTATGTCAGAGCCAGGATTGCAAACAGCCGGTAAATGTTTTTTTTCATGGTAATCAGGTTTGTAGTTTAAGGCTTCAGGTACTCAAGGTAAGAACAATTCGTTGCATTTCGGGGAGTTTCACTGTTATTGCGGCCGCCTGGGCGTATTGGGCTTTTGCCCTCAGGAGGTTGTGGTCAGGATAGTTTATCTTGTAGTATGCATCACCTGCCAGATAATCGGTCAGGAAGCGAAGTCCGATGGTAAAGGTAAGGATTTGCGTTGATGCCGGAATGAGGGAAATTTCTTTTTCGGTTAAAATCGTCCTGGCTTTTTCAAGATACCCTTTCAGGTATGATTCGAATAAACCGATGTCTATACCGCACCGCGACAGATCTGTCTCATCTTCTTCGGCCAGACTGGCTGAGGTGCGAATGGCATCGCCGAAATCGTGGAGTATGCACCCCGGCATCACGGTGTCGAGGTCAATCATACAACAGGCTTTCCCGCTCGCGTCGAACAGGATGTTGTTTACCTTGGGATCGTTATGGACAACTCTTACAGGTAATTGGTTGCTGTCGGTAAGCCGATCAATGGCCTGGACCTTTTCTGCAAACTCCTGCGTGTAGCTGATCAGATCCAATGACTTCCTAAGGCGTGTTTCATCGGCCTTTTCAAGTATTGTGTGAAAAGCCGCCAGGCGCTTTCCCACGTGGTGAAAGTGGGGCAGGGTGGGAGTGAGCCTGTTGGCGTCGAAGTCGTTGAACATGGCATGAAACGCGCCCAACGCTTTCCCAGCTTCAAATGCCTGAGTCTGATTGATGAGTCTGTTGTGCGTAAACGAATTTTCCACCAGCTCCATGGCCCGCCAATATCCCTGTTCCGGGTCGCCGGTAAGCAGTTTTCCGCTGGTGGTGGTGATAAACTTTAATATCCTGTAACCATATACCTCTTTTTTATCCTCAAGGTGAGCGGTCACCAGCCGGATGTTCCGCATCAGGGCTTCCACATCCGGGAAGATATGATGGTTGATCCGCTGCAGAACGACAGGTCGTTTCAGTGCACCGGAAGTGATCAGGAAGGTGTCGTTGATGTGTCCTGACCCGAATGGACTGACTTCAAAATCAGCGTGATCCGGCAAAAAGGCAATCGCTGACTCTCTGGCACTTCGCGTTTTTTCGGGTACTATTTCCGGCAGGCAGTGGTTCATTTCCAGAGGTTTTCCGGATAAATTCCTTTGCTGGTCAGCCGACGGATGCTGTCGACGGCTGTCGGACGATCTTCGATATAAGTAACCCCAAACCATTGCTCATCGGTGGGGATAACCCTGAAACGAGCTTCTCCGCTTGCTATCAGTGCATCGGCGATGGTAGGGATGTAAAACTCCGATTTTTCCTCTTGCCCGCGTTTTTGAAGGAAGTCAACCAACAGGGCATCTATGTCGTTGAATATTTCGGGACCGAAAGCCCATGTATTCATCGAAACCAGGGTTTCAGCATCGAGGGTTACCCATGTGCCATCGGCGGCATCGGTTCCTATCGCCCCTGTTTCGTTACGCCTGATGTGGTGCGTCTCGGTGACGGTCTTCAGGTATCCCTCTTCATTCACTTCACATACGCCACGCGATACGCCGCCAAACTCCGACAGGGTGTTTTTAACCTTGTAGCCCGCGAGAGCATAGGTGCGCTCAGAACTACCTATGGCTGCTTTAAAGAAATTGGCCATCAGGCTGAAGGCACCTGCCCCGTAAAAGTCGTCGGCATTAATCACCACGAAGGGCTCGCTGATCACGTCGCGCGCCATGAGCATAGCATGGGCTGTTCCCCACGGCTTGGTACGCGAGGCCGGAGCCTTGAATCCTCCGGGAAGGTTTGATAGCTCCTGAAAAACATATTCAACCTTGATACGGTTTCCAAACCTTCCATCGAAGAAGGCACGGAATTCCTTTTCGATCTCGTGCCTGATGATGAAGACAACCTTCCCGAATCCGGCTCTGATGGCATCATAGACCGAATAATCGAGGATGGTCTCCCCCGAGGGGCCTAAAGGGTCAAGTTGTTTTAGCCCGCCATAGCGACTGCCCATTCCCGCGGCTAGTATCAGAAGTGTAGGTTTCATGTATATTATTTCGTTAGTTCTGAAGTATTTGACCGCCATTTCTGAGAATACGGCTTACAACGTAAAAGTGTTGTAATTCAAAGAAGACGATCTTTTAATGAAGAGCAAATTTAAATGAAACCATTGGAAAGGCAATATCAAGTGACGGGTAAGTCATGATTTCAAAAAATCTCATGCTGAAATTAAGATCGTTAGCCCTCTAATGATGCGTGAAGGCCTGTTTTTTTTGAAAATCGTTTTGAAATATTTGCAGAAATGAAAAGTCGCTGTATCTTTGCACCGCGATTGACGCCTGCCGTGAAGGCTCACTTGCACAGTTCATCAGAGATTGGGAGCATAGCTCAGTTGGTTTAGAGCATCTGCCTTACAAGCAGAGGGTCACAGGTTCGACTCCTGTTGTTCCCACGAAAAATCAGGGTTTTTGTGTTTTGTATATCAAATGATTACAAAATATAAAAGCCCTTTTTATTTGTATGCTTATCCACCTGTTTTAACTCCCTTGATCAGCTTCAGCCACCTGCATTTTACGATGCCGGTTACAATACTGATGTCTTAGCCTGTGCCGGCCCGCATAAGTAACCACAAGAATCTGAATACCCGCCCACCGGCCATCCTGCACAACCCTGCTCTAAACAAAACTGCGCCTGCCCCGGATTGCCTTGTCATATCGCGATGCCCTTCTTTGAAGGTACCTCGCCATGACAAACCCGCATAAACTGTTCCGGCAGCCCGACTCTGACTCATGAGCGTAAGGATAGCCACCGGCATCTGGCCAATGAGAACAGGCAACCCAGATGCTCAATCCTGCTGAATTCTTAAGTCGGGTGGTTCTCCGTCGACGCTCATCCCCCTATCCCTCCAATGTATTTTTAAGGTTTACCGGTCACGGGATGCCACGTTGTGAAAAACAGAGGCTGATTTTGCCAGGCAATCAGTCAGGGAGTTCTGCCCGATGACCTGGTACTGTCAATGCTGTGGGAAGCTCCTTTGGGCGATCGTCTTTGCTGCGGAAAATCTGCCGGTATGAACCCAAAAATACTTAGAAACCAACATTATTCTACAACAAAAAATAGAATTGCTAAAGTGTTGACAAACAGTGGCCAAATATATCATCGGTTCGTTCAAGCTTCGAAGTGGCTTCGAAGCGGGTTCGTTGCTTTTTCGTTTTTTCACGAAACCACAACGAAGCAGCACCGAATAGACCCTGACTTTTGTGTAACACAGGTATAAATACATCCTTTTTGATACTTATTGGAAAATCCTATTCAGAAAGGGAAATGATTGGATACGCCGTTACCGGAAATAGCCTGACACAGAGGCAGAGACAAGACATGCCTTGTCTCTGCCTCTAATTCTAAATTCACTGATGAATTGTTGGAGAAATCCCTGGTGGTCGGCGAGGGGATATCGCGACATTACCGTTGAGAAAATTGCTGTAAAATTGTCGCTACTAAAATCGTGCCAAATATTTTCTATAGTTATATTTTCTACATATAAAATATACTCCATAATTACTACAATCATAGGCGATACATAAGAAAATCCTATCTTTGTCCTAACTCTGATCCATCTTTGTCCCCTCTCAGACGTATTTTTAATTCGTAAATAACATATAATCAATTAAATAAAAAATTGTGCTTTGCGATATAAGTCACGAAAAAATTTTGAAAAAAAGTTGAAATATTTTTTCTGGAAGGATTAAACAGGCATAAAAATACGTTCAAAATTTGGAATTGCATTCAGGGGGTGGACGATAAAAAAGGTTGGCATCGTTTCCTCATACAATTTAATAAATGGTTTAGATGAAGGTTGGGTGATATGTAAGTTCGAATGGGAATGGAGGCAGCATGACACCCAAAAGAAGCATGGTCATTCAAATTCAGGTGGTTATATACAATCATGATGTTAGTTGTTATTCTTAAAATCCTGATCATGTTTGTTGACCGTGCAACCCGGTGAAAGCCGGAACCAGGAAATCGGGAAATCGGGAAATGTAGTACTTACAGGTGACACACCATGCCAGGGAGTTAATCCGCCAGTGAAAGATTATTCATTTCCTTTCCATGTTTCGGCAAGATTCCATACTTTTGACCCAATTGAGTGCCGATAGTTCACAAACCGTCTGTATGGCTCACCAGGTGCCCGAACCCTGAGAGGGAGGAGCGGCCCGGCAAGTGGTAAAATATTTTATTTCAGCAAAAGCCCTGCACAAATTTTTGTTCGTATCGAGCTCGCAATCAATATGTTAGTACAAATACGCTGTAACTGACGTGGCGAAGCTGTGGAGTAGGGGTGATGAAGGGTTGATGGTGTAATTTTTAAACGATAGCGTGATTGACTATGGGGTGAGGTAATGTTCAGCAACTATATGAGCATAAAGGCGGGAAGACTAACGAGATATCCGCGTATGTACGCGGGAAGAGTATAAAAAAAAATATTACCGACATTGCAATAATTTGCGACTTATAAACTGTTTGAAGATTTTAGCTCAAAAAAAACTAAATTTGCAGATAGACGATAATTAAATATGAAGATAACAACTGATTTATATCTTGGTGATAGCAGAAAGGAACTTAAGAAACTCCTTGATAATTCTGTTGACCTAATTGTGACATCACCACCATATGCGGACCAACGTAAAAACACTTATGGGGGAATTCATCCCGACAAATATGTTGAATGGTTTCTACCAATATCGGAGCAGCTTTTGAGAGTATTAAAGCCAACGGGGACTTTTGTTTTAAATATAAAGGAAAAAGTTGTTGAAGGTGAGCGTAGTACTTATGTAATGGAACTTATCATCGCAATGCGAAAACAAGGTTGGTTATGGACTGAGGAGTTTATATGGCACAAGAAAAATTCTTATCCAGGTAAGTGGCCTAACCGCTTTCGTGACTCTTGGGAAAGACTATTGCAATTTAACAAGAATAAGCACTTCAATATGTATCAAGAGGAAGTTATGGTTCCAATGGGTGATTGGGCAAAAACCCGTTTAAAAAAACTTTCTGATACCGACAAAGTTCGTGATAACTCAAAAGTTGGAAGCGGTTTTGGTAAAAATATTTCAAACTGGATAGATAGAGATAAAGCATTTCCAACTAATGTTTTGCACTTGGCGACAGAGTGCAATAATAAAAACCATAGCGCAGCGTTCCCCGAAGAATTGCCAGAATGGTTTATAAAACTTTTTACAAAGGAAAACGATATTGTACTTGACCCTTTCATGGGTTCAGGAACGACCTTATTCGTTTCTAACAGAATGAAAAGAAATTCCATTGGAGTTGAAATTCTTCCCGAATATTATAAAATGGTAAGAGATCAATTACAACCAGTGGAATTATATCTTTTAGAACATAAAGAAATATATGAAAAGGATGAACCTAAAAGACGTGACGCAGTACGTTGAAGAAAACATTGGAACATTTCACCAAAAAAGAACTGCAGGTTTAAATGATTTAAAACTTAAGAGAGTTCTTAGCAAAAAGAATCCTTATCTTTTTAAAGCCAAGTACATACTTACTGCTCAGGATATTATAAAAAGTTTGACTGATGCTTTTATTTCTTCACAAGAAGAAACAATTTTTGGTGATTGGCTTGAAGGTTTGGCCATTTTTATTAATAGTATGGTTTATGAAGGCCGTAAATCTGGAATTCCTGGAATCGACCTTGAATTTGATAAAGATAACATTCGTTACATTGTGACCATTAAATCTGGTCCAAGTTGGGGTAACAGCAGTCAGATTGGAAAATTGCTTGCTGATTTTAAAACTGCAAAAAAGACTTTACGAACAAGTAATTCTCAATTAAATGTTGTTGCAATAAATGGTTGTTGTTATGGCAGAGATAATAAATATGATAAAGGAGAATACTTCAAATATTGCGGACAGAAGTTTTGGGAATTTATTTCTGGAGACCCTGAATTGTATACAAAAATTATTGAACCTCTAGGACATAAGGCTAAAGAAAGAAATGATGACTTTATTAAGTCTTATTCTCAGATGATTAATAAGTTTACTAAAGAATTTGCAAATGAGTTTTGCAAGGACAATGGTGAGATAGACTGGGATAAGTTAGTTCGATTTAATTCTGCTGTTAATGCATAACCAATTATAATCAATAATGGGGAGTTCTGTAATTTAAATCATTGTTATTCAGATGGATAGTTGTATGTTTGCCTAATAATTAAGGCAAAAAGCCATTGGCAAACCATCAATTCAAGGCAAAAGGGAAAAAGGGACTATTTGATGAAGAGAATACAATATCAAACTTATCGGCAAAGGGTAATACTTTGGAAAGAATTTGTATCATGATAGACTTTGAGAAATTTCGTCCAATGCCAGAACCCAATCTTTTGAATACAAAAAAGAAGAGCAATGCAGGGGCAAAACCTTTTAAGGTTGTGTTGATGTTTAAAATAATGATATTACAACGCTATTATGTACTTAGCGACTGTCAGGCAGAGTACCAGATATTAGACCGGACAAGCTTTAAAAATTTTTTAGGACTGGAAACTGGTGATAAGGTACCTGACGAAAAAACGGTTTGGGCATTTAGGGAGAAGTTAACAAAGAAAGGAATTGTAGAGCTGTTGTTCGCACAATTCCTGCAGTTTCTGGAGGAGAAGAACCTGATCTTTAATGAAGGGAAATTAATTGATGCAAGCTTTACCATAGCACCCCGCCAACGCAATACACGAGAGGAGAACGAAAAGATAAAAAATGGAGAAGGTGATGGTTTGTGGAAAGACCAACCTGCCAAAAAACGGCACAAAGATATTGATGCACGTTGGACAAAGAAAAATGGAGAGAGGTATTATGGTTATAAGAACCATGCAAAAGTGGACTCCAAAAGCAAGTTTATCAACACATTTGTAGTAACAGATGCTTCAGTACATGATTCGCAGGCATTAGATGAGTTACTGGATAAAAAAGACAGGGGCCAGGCATTATACGCAGACAGCGCCTACACAGGCGAAAAGCAGAAGAAAACAATCAGGAAATACAGGCTCAAAAACAAGGTCCACGAAAAAAGCTACAGAGGCACCCCATTAACAAAGAAGCAAATAGAGGAAAATCGAATAAAATCGAAAACAAGGGTTCGCGTTGAACATGTGTTTGGATTTATGGAGCAAA